>Ga0315289_10000274_pt1 | contig 82266 bp, 74 predicted proteins | sample YL17G11_40_MG_FD_203452 | JGI IMG/M metagenome (GOLD analysis project Ga0315289, IMG submission 203452) | Sediment microbial communities from Yellowstone Lake, YNP, Wyoming, USA - YL17G11_40 | ecosystem: Environmental > Aquatic > Freshwater > Lake > Sediment | place: USA: Wyoming | collected...
CCCGGACCGTCCTCGGCATCGCTGTCGAGGCCGTCCCGGCCTACAACCTCGTCAACAAGAGCTCGAACGGAAATCCTTTCCATCCCAAGGGCTCGGGCAACGGCTACATCATCACCTTCGGCGACAAACGCCTTTACATCGCCGGCGACACCGAGAACACGCCGGAGATGAAGGCGTTGAAGACGATCGATGTCGCCTTTCTGCCCATGAACCTCCCCTACACAATGACTCCGGACATGGTCGCCGACGCGGCCCGGTCCTTCCGACCGAAGATCCTCTATCCCTACCATTTTGGAGAAACGGACACCTCAAAATTGGTGAAGCTCCTTCAGGGAGAAAAGGATATCGACGTCCGGATCCGGAAGCTTAACTGACACGGCCGGTTCCGCCCGGCGCCCCTGGGGGGGCGCCCTATTCATCCACGGCGCAGGTCTTGCGGAGCGTCTCCCGTCCTTCTTCGGCGTGGTGCTTGATGGTCTTGCCTTTGATCATGAAGATGACATCCTCGCCGATATTCGTCGCGTGGTCTGCGATCCGCTCCAAGTGCCGGCCGACCAGGATGAGGTCCACCGCCCGGGGGATGGTCGCCGCGTCGGCCATCATGAACGTCAGGAGCTCCCGAAAGATCTGGATGTTGAGCTTGTCCACCTGGTCGTCACGCTCGCAGACCTGTTTGGCCAGCACGGCGTCGCCGTTGATGAAGGCGTTGAGGGCGTCCCGGACCATCTCCTGCGACATTTCGGCCATCCGGGGAATGTCAATGAGCGGCTTGAGTTGCGGGAACTTGAGGAGCTCCAGAGTCCGTTCGGCGATGTTGACGGCCAAGTCGCCGATCCGCTCCAGGTCGCTCCCGATCTTCATGGCCGAGGTGATGAAGCGCAGGTCCGTGGCCATCGGCTGGCGGAGGGCCAGGAGCCTCAGGGCCATATCGTCGATCTCGATATCGAGGCGGTTGATCGCTTCCTCTTTGGCGAGGACCTCGCAGGCCATTTCCTGCTTTCGGTCTTTGAGCCCCCGGACGGCCAAGCCGATCTGTTCCTCGGCGCGGGAAGCCATGTCCAGGAGCTTCTCCTTGAGCAGCTTCAATTCTTCGTCGAACGGACGTTCCATTTTCGACATGACTTCACCTCTGGAGGCCGGCGCAGCCTCGTTTTACCCGAACCGCCCCGTGATGTAGTCCTCCGTGAGCTTGTTCGCCGGGTTCGTGAAGATCTTCTCCGTGACGTCGAACTCGACGAGCTCCCCGAGCATCATGAAAGCCGTGTAGTCGGACACGCGGGCCGCCTGCTGCATGTTGTGCGTCACGATGACGACAGTGTAGCTTTTTTCGAGGGTTTCAATCAAGTCCTCGACCTTGGCCGTGGCGATGGGGTCGATGGCCGAGCAGGGTTCGTCGAAGAGGATGACGTCGGGCTCGACCGCCAAAGCCCGGGCGATACAGAGCCTCTGCTGCTGCCCTCCCGACAGGGCGAAAGCGTTCTCGTCCAGCCGGTCTTTGACTTCCTCCCAGAGGGCGGCACCGCGCAGGCTCTTTTCGACGACCTCCTCGAGCTTGCTCTTGTCCCTCATCCCGTTGATCCGTAGCCCGTAGGCGATGTTGTCGAATATGGACTTCGGAAAGGGGTTTGGTTTTTGAAAGACCATGCCCACCCGTCGCCGAAGTTCCACGACGTCGACGTCCGGGGCGCGCACGTCCTTCCCGTCGAGCAGGATCGTTCCCTCGACCCGCGTCCCGGGGATGACGTCGTTCATCCTGTTGAGGGTCCGGATGAAGGTCGATTTGCCGCAGCCCGAAGGGCCGATGATAGCCGTGACCCGGTTCTTGTAACAGGAGATGTTCACGCGCTTCAGAGCCCGGCTGGTTCCGTAGAAGAAGTCGAGGTCTTTCGTTTCGATCTTGGCGATGCCTGTCTCGACGCTCATCTTCGTTTCCTTCTCAGCCTGTAGCGGATGACCACGGCCGTCATGTTCATGCCCAGGACCAGGACGATCAAGACCAGGGCTGTCCCGTAGGCGATCGGCCGGACCTGCTCGATCTGATGGTGCTGAGTGGCCATGATGTAGAGATGGTACGGGAGGGCCATGAACTGGTCTCCCGCGGATTTCGGGAGATAGGGCAGGAAGAAGGCCGCCCCCGTGAAGAGGATGGGCGCCGTCTCCCCGGCCGCTCTGGCCAGGCCGAGAACGGTGCCCGTCAACATGCCGGGAACGGCGTAAGGAAGGACGTTGGTCCGGATCGACTGCCATTTGGTCGCGCCGAGCGCCAACGCGCCCTCGCGGTAGGCATTGGGGACGGTTTTCAGGGCCTCCTCGCTGGCCGTGATGGTCCAGGGAAGCGTCATCAGTCCCAGCGTGAGGCCGGCCGAGAGGACGGACGTCCCGAAGCGCATGATGTTGACGAACAGGATGACGCCGAAAAGCCCATAGACGATCGACGGCACGCCGGACAGGTTCCGGATGGACAGCCGGATGATCCGGGTCAGCCGGCCCTGAGTAGCGTATTCGTTGAGGTAGATCGCGGCGCACATTCCGAGGGGCACGGCCAAGATCGCCGTTATGAGAGTTACGAGGAAGGTCCCGAAAATGGCCGGGAATATCCCGCCCTGCGTCATTCCTTTTCGCGGGGCCTGGCTCAGGAACTCCCAGCTGATCGCGCCGCCTCCCTTCCTGCCGATATCGTAGAGAAAAAGGAGAAGAACGGCCAGGACGAGGTAGAGGCAGATGCGAAGCGTGAAAAAGCCGATGAACTGGGCGACCTTTTTCTGCGCGGCCGGTTTCACTGCTCACGCTCCTGATACTTATGGAGGATGATGTCGGCGGCCATGTTGACGATGAAGGTCATGATGAACAAGACGACGCCGATGGCAAAAAGCGCGTAATAATGCGTCGTATAATAGGGAACTTCGCCCAGTTCGATGGCGATATTGGCCGTCATGGTCCGGACGGAACCCAAAAATCCGTGGGGGAAGGCCCGGGCGTTGCCCGTGACCATGAGGACGGTCATGGTTTCGCCGATGGCCCGGCCCATGCCGAGCATGCAGGCGGCGATGATGCCGGATAGGGCGGCGGGAACCTTCACCCGGAAGAGCGTCTGCCACCGCGATGCGCCGAGCGCCAGGGAGGCTTCGTTATAAGCGGGCGGCACGGCGTTCAACGAGTCCTCGGAGATGCTGATGATCGTCGGCAGCGACATGATCGCCAGCAGGATGCTCCCGTTGAGGGCGTTCAGGCCGTTGCCTGTATGGAAGATTTTGGCGATGGCCGGCCCGAACAGCACGATCCCCAGAAACCCGACGACGACGGAAGGGATGGCGGCCAGAATTTCGACGATCGGCTTGACGATCTCCCGGACACGCCAATGGGCGACGTCGGAGAGATAGGCGGCGACGCCGATGCCGATGGGGACGGCCAGCAGGAGCGCGCCGCCCGTCACCATGAGGGTGCTCACGATCATGGACAGGAGGCCGTATTCCGCTTTTTCCGGGGAGGTCGGGTCCCAGTTCTTCTTCAGCAGGAATTCGGAAAGGCGGATCTCTTTAAACGCGGGGACGGCGGTGGCGAGAAGCGTGGCGAAGATACCGATCAACACCAAAACGGCCAGGATGCCGCAGGTCAAAAAGAAGGCCCTGATCGCGGACTCCTTGAGGTTCGCCCATTTCCTCGTTTTCATCCCGCAACCAGGGCCTCTCTCATGTGCTCTACTTTACGCGAATGCCTTGAAACCCGTCAATTCACTTGAGGTTCTTGTCGTTCTGGGCTTTGTGGACGGGGCTGATGACGAAGAAGCCTTCGCGCTCGACGATCGCCTGCCCTTCCGGACCGCTGGCCCAGGCCAGGAACTGAGCAACGTCGGCCTTCGGCTTGCCGTTCGTAGCCATGAACAGCGGCCTGGAGATGGGGTAGTTCCCGGAATCCACGGCCGCCTTGTCGGTCGGAAGATAGGCGGTGCCGTTCGGTTCCTTGGAGATCTCGATGATCTTGAGTCCCTTGCGGATCCGGCCTGACTGGTCGTAAAGGTAGCCGACGCCGACGTAGCCGACGGCGCCCTCATCCTGGAGGATGCCTTCGATGATCTGGGCGTTGCCGTTCATTTCCTTCATGTCGGTCGAGTAGTTCTTGTTACCCAGGACGAACTCCTGCATGAAGACGTACGTCCCGGAGTTGGACTGACGGCCGTAGAGAGAGACCGCCTTTTCGGACCCGCCGACGGCCTTCCAGTTCTTGACCTCGCCGCGGTAGAGCGCGCCGACCTGGGCCATCGTCAGCCGCTCGAGGGAGTTCTTTTCGTTGACGACGATGCTCAGTCCGTCGACGGCCGCGATGAAAAAACGCGGGCTGACCCCCTTCTCCCAGGCCTGGTCGATCTCTTTCGGCTTCCATTCGCGGGAGCTGTTGGCAATGTCGCAGGTCTGGTTGATGAGGCCGGTGATACCCGTGCCGGAGCCGCCGCCAAGGACGGCGATGGCCGCGCCGGGCGTCTTGCCCATATATTCCTCGGCCAGGATCTGGACGAGGTTGACCATGGTATCGGAGCCCTTGACCTGGATCATCTTCCCTCTTTGAGCGCCGGCCAGGCCGCCGAGGCCGAGAAGGACTCCCATGATCACAAGAGTCGTCGTGAGGATTCTTTTCATATCTTTTCTCCTTTGTTACGATCGTTCACAATTCCCTCATCGCCCCGTTAGAACGACAGGAAGAACGTCAAGTTGAAGACGATGTCGCTGTTCTTCGTAGCGTTAGCGTTGTATCGGACTCCGTTGGTGTAGTTGGTAAACCAGATGTTCGGTTGGAGCCTCCAGCTAGCATGATACGGCGCCCAGTCGAAGCCGGCGATGACCAGGCTCATATCGAGGTCCCGGTCGAGGCTGTTCGGTCTATATCTGTCGTAGCGGGCGAAGAGTGAGAGCTTGTCCGCTTTCACGACGTAACGTCCGAAGGCGGACCAACCGCCGACGTCGTATTTTTCGCCGGCCGTCTGATTGAGGTCGTGCTTGAACGTGAACCATTCCACGCCGATGACGAGGTCCTTGACCATCTCGAAGAAGCCGTCGATCTTGTATGTTTCGGCGGCGGGCTTGATCTCGGCAGGAAGGGAAGCGACGGGAAGCTTCAGCTCATGGTCGTAGTATCCGACGAACGAAAGGCCGGCGACCGGTGTGACCTGGGCCTGGATCTGGACCTTCTTGTACTGGTCGTTTTCGGCTTTGGAATAATGGCTGCCGTTATAGATGCCGGCCGCGACGCGGAATTGCTTGGCAAAGGAATACTTCAAGGTCGCGCCGATGTCGGCGCTCGTCGCCAGGATGTCCTTCTTAGTGATGTCCTTGTAACCGTCCATCAGAGTCTTGGCGACGCTGCGATAACCCCAGCGTTCCTCGGAGGGCTTGAAGGTTAAGGTTTCGATCATCCCAACGTTCAGAATCATCTTGGGGATGAGGAAGTTGGAATACTCGAGGTAAAGGTGCTTCATGAAGGGGCGGAGCTTGTCGTCCTTAGCCGTGGTCACACCGGTCACCGGCGAGCCAGTCAGAGTGACGCCTGTAATGTTAGCGGTGTTGTCGGCGTCCAGGCGGAAGCGGAACTTGAGGTTGTCGTTGATCTTGTTCTCATAGGTGAAATAGGCCCGCCGGAAGATGAACTGATTGCTGAGGTAGGCCGTCGTCGGGCTGCTGGGCTTGAGCGTGATGGGCCCGGCGTTGTTCAGGAAATAGCGATAGTCCAAATAGATGGTCGTGGTGAAAGTTTGGGGCGGTGGGGTCGTCGTCTGGGCCATGAGGCTTGCCAGGGGCAGAACGGCCACGCCCAGGAGGAAGGCCAGGATGAGCTTCCGGGATGTTCTCATTCTTAGTTCTCCTTTCTTCGTTCCTGAATTCTCGGTTCAGGCCAAGCATCGGTGCACCTTGACCTCCCTTGACTTGGCTTCTGGGGAGGGAACACACCTAGTGTCCGCGTTTAATATAAAGCGGAATAATCAAGAAACGATTAAGGATAGGACAAATTTGGGTTAATTGAGAAAGCCCCGGGACAGCGGTTTTCCGTCGGGCGAATCCGGTCTTGCGTCTGTCGGAAGCCCTATTTGATCGAAGTATTGATAACGCTATAAAGGGCCGTCTCGGAAATAATGGCGCTGCTTCCGCCGTAGAGGATGAAATAGACCCGGAGGCCCTGGGGCGTCTGGACGACGGTGAAATCCTCCGGATAGAAGGGGTAAAAAGAAAAAATGGCTCCTCGGGCAGGACTCGAACCTGCAACCTAGTGGTTACAAGCGCCCCAAAATTTCTTCTGGGCTTGGACTATCTCTTCACCCGTCCCGTGATAAGGGCTGAGGGTGCCGGGCGCTTCCCCCGGAATGACTCCGGAGTACGAGCGACGCTCTAGTCTCTGCACCTTCCCTATCCCGCCGGGATAAGGCTTGGCTCAGGATTCCCTTTCTTCGCTTCCGCGAAGGGAAGGCTTCCCTGAATTCACCCGGTTTTTCAGCCACGATTTCTCGTGGAAGCTGCGTTTACACAGCCACCCGCTCTGCCGATTGAGCTACCGAGGAGCAAGCTGGATTACTTTAGCAAAAAGAGGCTGAAAAGGCAAGAGGGACAGCCCCCATGGGGACAGTCCCTAGAACCGGTAGCTGGCCTGCTTGGCCATCTTGCGATAGTCGTCGCCCCCCATTTCGACGACCTTGCACATTTCGTAGATCCGGGAACGGAGCCGGACGCCGATGCGGTCGATGAGCGACTCGCCGCCCTTCTTGTAGAAGGAATCGCGCTTGTCCTCTTCGTCCTCGGTGTCGGGGTAGTTCGTCGTGAACAGGGTCATCTTCTTGTGGTTGTAGCGGTGGTTGATGATGTAGAAGACCGTCTCCTCGACCCAGGCCGACGTCCGCTTCGCCCCAAGCTCGTCGAGGACCAGGACCTCGGACTGGAAGACGGGGGCGATGACGTCCGATTCGGAGAGGGTCGACTCGGGCGTGAAGGTGCTCTGGATCTCCCGGATGAGGTCCCGGAAGTCGTAGAATATACAGGTCGCGTCCTTCGTCCGCATGAGCTCCTGGATGATGGACACGGCCAGGTGCGTCTTGCCCACCCCGCAGGGACCGATGAAGACGAGCCCGACATCTTGAGCCGGGTAGTTCTTGACGAACTGCCGGGAGATCTTCAGGGCGTCCCGGTGGGAGTCGTTGTGGACCTCGAAATTATCCAGGCGGCAGGCCTGGTAGCGCCGGGGGATGTTGGCCTGGTCGAGCAGGGACTGCTTCCAGCGGTCCGTGAAACAGCTGCAGCGCTTGGCGACCTGGGCCCCGCCGGCGTCCTCGAGGAGCCAGCCCGTCCCCTGGCACTTCTTACAAACCGTTTGTTCGCTCAATTGAGGTACCCTCTGAGGTGCTGGAGCTTGTGGGACCGGCTGAGTTTTCTCATGGCCTTCTGCTCGATCTGACGGATCCTCTCACGGGTCAGATTCAGCCGGCCGCCGATCTCCTGAAGGGTCCGCGGCCGGTCGTCTTCCAGCCCGAACCTTAATTTTAGCACAAGTGCCTCTTTTTCATCCAGTTCCCCGAGGATATCGCGGATCTGCCGCTGGACGGAGGCCTGGATGATCTGATATTCGATCGAGGGCGACGCCGGGTCGCTGACCCGGTCTTCGACCTCGAGATCGTCGTCATTGACCTTGTCGCTCAGGGACAGGTTCCGTTCGCCGAGGAGCTCGAGGTCTTCGACGTCCGTTCCCGAGATGCCCATGGACTTGGCGACTTCCTCCCGGGTGGGGTCCCGGCCGAGCTCGGCCTTGAGTTCGGCGGTCTTCTTCTTCATCTGGGAGATCTGGTCGGCCATCTTCTGGGGGATGTGGAAGATGCGCGAGGACAGTGTCAAGGCGTGGACGATCGTCTGGCGGATCCACCAGACGGCGTAGGAGATGAAGCGGACGTTGCGGGTCGGGTCGAACCGCTTGGCCGCCTCGATCAGCCCGATGTTGCCCTCGTCGATGAGGTCGAGCAGGCTCAGCCCCATGCCGCGGTATTTCTTGACGTAGGACACGACGAACTTGAGGTTGGACTTGATGAGGGTCTGCAGGGCCTCCTCGTCGCCCTCTCGGATCATCTCGCCGAGTTTCCTCTCCTCCGCCTCGGTGAGCGCCGGGAACTTGGCGATGTCCTCCAGGTAGTGCTTGAGGTTCCTGGAATCGAAGAAATCCCGGTAATCCATGCTCACTCGTCCGGGGTTTTGATCTTGACGACGCCGCCCGGCCTGACGCTGACCAGGGCCCGTTTCTTCCTCTCGAACTCGTCCTCCTTGCCCTGGAAGAACTCGCGGCGGACGTACTCGAGGAACTGGTTGACCTCGGCCTCGATCTGCTCGATCTTCGCCCTCATGTTGAGGATGACCTCGACGCCGGCCAGGTTCACGCCGAGTTCCCGGATAAGGTTGAGGATGATCTCCAAGCGCTTGAGGTCCTCGGCCGAATAGAGCCGGGTATTGCCCTCGCTCCGGGAGGGGGCAAGCAGGCCTTCCCGCTCGTAAAGCCGGAGGGTCTGGGGATGGATCTTGAATATCTCGGCGACGCTGCTGATATGGTAATACCGGCTGGGTCCCTTCTTCGTTGCCTTTCGCTCTTTTTTCATGTCAGTTCGTCCCCGTGGTGTCCCTCGGGTTGGGACCCGAGATTTGCTCCAATTCCTTCATCATTTCGCGGATCCTCTGGTTGTCGAACGGCGGCGGGACGATGAACACTTCCGCGTATTCATCGCCGCGGCCCTTCCTGCCGGCCAGGGGCGCGCCCTGCTCCTTGATGCGGAACTTCTGGCCGGACTTGGTCCCGGGCGGAATGCGGATGGTCGTCTTCCCCCAGAGGGTCGGGACCTCGATCTTTGCGCCCAGAGTGGCCTCGGGAACAGTGATGGGCACCTTGATGGAGATCGTCGCCCCTTCCCGCTTGAAAAAAGCGTGGGGGGCGACTTCGATGACGATGAAAAGGTCCCCCGGGGGGCCGCCGTCGCGGCCGGCGTTGCCGCGGCCGGGGACACGGACCTTGGAGCCGTTGTCGACGCCGGGCGGGATGCGGACGGAGATCAGGTCGGATTTCGGGACCGCGCTCTGCCCCTGGCAGGCTCGGCACTCCTCGCCCGGGGAATGCCCCGATCCGCCGCAGGCCGGGCAGGCCCCGGAGAATTTCATGAAGCCGCGCTGGACGGTGCCGCGGCCGCTGCCGCCGCAGGTCGGGCAGGGCCGCTTGCGGCCTCCGGAAACGTGACCGTGACCGCCACAGGTCTCGCAGGCGGCCAGCCGGTTGACCCGGATCCGGGTCTGGACGCCGTGGATGGCCTCCTCGAAGCCGATCTCCATCGTGTAATGGAGGTCCTCCCCCCGCTCCGGTCCGTCGCGCGCCTGCTCGGCCCCGCGGCCGCCGCCGAATAGGTCGAAAAAATCCCGGAACGTCGAGGACCCGGCGCCGGAAAAATCGAAGCCCTCGAACCCCGGGCCGCCGGGCCCTCGCGGGCCCGCGCCCGGTGGCATGTCGTCAGCCTGGCCGAACTGGTCGTAATGAGACCGCTTTTTCGGGTCGCTCAGGACCGCGTACGCCCCCTGGATTTCCTTGAACCGGGCCTCCGCCGTCTTGTCCCCGGGGTTGAGGTCGGGGTGGTATTTACGGGCGAGCTTCCGGTAGGCCTTCTTGATGTCGGCAAGGGCCACGCCCTTGGCGACTCCCAGGACCTGATAATAGTCTTTCGCCATCACCGCACCTCGGACAGACGGGCCTTTCCCCGGCCCGGATGTATCCCGTCAGAGGCCGCCGGGCCTAGTTCTTTTTGTCGTCGTCCACGACTTCAGCGTCGATGACTTCCTCGTCCGCGCCGCCGGCCCGGCCTTTGTCCCCGTCAGAGGCCTGCTGTTGCTGCTGGTGACCGGGACCGCCGTCGGGCCCGCCGCCCGTCTGCGGGCCGGCCTGCTGACCGGCCTGCTGATACATCATCTCCGTCAGCTTGTGCGAAGTCCGGGACAGGTCCTCGGCGGCCTTCCGGATCCGCTCCAGGTTGTCGCTCTCGATGGCCTTCTTGGTGTTGTCGATCTTTTTCTGGACGCGGTCCGCCTCCTCGGCCGGGACCTTGTCCTTGTTCTCCCGCAGGAGCTTCTCGAGGCTGTAGACGAGCTGGTCGGCGTGGTTCTTGGCGTCGATCGTTTCGCGCCGCTTCTTGTCCTCGGCGGCGTTCGTCTCGGCGTCTTTGACCATGCGGTTGATCTCTTTCTCGTCGAGGCCGCTGTGACCTGTGATGGTGATGGCCTGCTGTTTTCCCGTGCCCAAGTCCTTGGCCGATACTTGGAGGATGCCGTCGGCGTTGATATCGAAGCTCACTTCGATCTTGGGAATACCGCGGGGAGTCGGGGGAATGCCGTCGAGGTGGAACCGGCCGAGGGTCCGGTTATGTGAGGCTATCTCCCGTTCCCCCTGGAGGACGTGGATCTCGACGCTCGGCTGGTCGTCCGAGGCCGTGGAGAACGTCTCCGTTTTCTTGGTCGGGATGGTCGTGTTGCGCGTGATCATCCGGGTGAAAACGCCCCCGAGAGTTTCGATCCCCAGCGTCAGCGGCGTGACGTCGAGCAGGAGGACATCCGTGACGTCGCCGGAGAGGACGCCGCCCTGGATGGCCGCCCCGACGGCGACGACCTCGTCCGGATTGACGCCTTTGTGGGGCTCCCGGCCGAAAAGCTCGTGGACGAGCTGCTGGATGCGGGGCATGCGCGTCTGGCCGCCGACCAGAACGACCTCTTTGATGTCCGAGGCCTTGAGGTTGGCGTCGGCCAGCGCCTGGCGCACCGGCTGGACGGATCTCTGGATGAGGTCCTCGCAGAGCTGTTCGAGCTTGGCCCGGGTCAGCTTCATGAGCAGGTGCTTCGGACCCGTGGCGTCAGCGGTGATAAAGGGTAGGTTGATCTCGCTCTCGAGGGTGGTCGATAGCTCGATCTTGGCCTTCTCGGCGGCTTCCTTGAGCCTCTGAAGGGCCATCTTGTCGCGGGTCAGATCGATGCCGGATTCCCTGCGGAACTCCTGCACGATCCAATCCTGGACGAGCTGGTCGAGGTCGTCTCCACCGAGGTGGGTGTCGCCGTTGGTCGCCTTGACCTCGACGACGCCCTCGCTGACTTCGAGGATGGAGATGTCGAACGTCCCGCCGCCGAAGTCGTAGACGGCGATGACCTCGTCCTTCTTCCTGTCCATGCCGTAGGCCAGGGCCGCGGCCGTCGGCTCGTTGATGATCCGCTCGACCTTGAGGCCGGCGATCTGGCCGGCGTCCTTGGTGGCCTTGCGCTGGCTGTCGTTGAAGTAGGCCGGGACGGTTATGACGGCCTGTTCCACCTTTTCCCCGAGATAGTCTTCGGCGGCCTTTTTCAGCTTCTGAAGGATGAACGCCGAGATCTCGGGTGGAGCGTATTTCTTGCCGTGGGTCTCGACGCGGACATCGCCGTTCTGGGCCTCTTCCACCTTGAACGGGACCTGCTTGATCTCCTGACCGACCTCATTGAAACGTCGGCCCATGAACCTCTTGATGGAGAAGATGGTGTTTTCCGGGTTGGTCACGCGCTGTCTCTTGGCGACCTGACCGACCAGGATCTCTCCCTTGGCCGAAAAGGCGACCACGGACGGTGTCGTCCGGCCGCCTTCCTCGTTGGGGATGACCGTCGTTTTATCGCCTTCCTGGATAGCGACGACGGAATTGGTCGTGCCCAAATCGATGCCGATTATTCTTCCCATAACAATCCTCCTGAATTTATCAATTTAACGAAAATATATTATATAATCTTAGTATGTACTTGTCAAGTAATTAGCAAGAATTATTTCAAAGGATGATACCCTTGATCCCATCGAAAAAATGCCAGTATATGGACTGGGCATCTTTGTCGTTATCGAAGGTCAGCTCGAGCTCCGAGAAGCCCGCTCCCCTGTGCGGGCCGAAGAGATTCCGCAGGGGTAAATCGACATACCAGCGCCAGCCTTCCCGCATCGACCCCAGGAGTCCTCCCGAGGCCCCCGTTTTCGCTTTGACCAGGATATGGATCCCGTTATCGAAATCGAGGCTGAACTTTTTTGGCATGTCCTTGAGCTCCAGGGCCTCCAGCTCGAATTCGGCGGGATTGGTCCCGATCGGTTTGGCCGCGGGCGCCGGAGCCGATTCGACTTTTTCGGCGGCCCCCCCGGGTTTGATGACGATCCTCTCCGGGGCCTTTAGGGCGGTCTTCCGGACGAGTTCGACGTTTCCCGACAATTCCGGCCGGCCCCAGAAGCGCATGGACTGGAACGGCCAGGACCGGAGGACCATCCCCCGGACCCTCAGCTCGAGCTTGCGCCCGAGGATGTCCAGGACGAAATAAAAGGCCGAGTCCTTGGCCAGGGAGTATTCGGAGTTCAGGGAATTCTGTTTCTCGAGCAGCCCCGCCTTATCCTGCGAAGCTGCCGGAACGGCCCAAACGAGACCCGCCAGGATGATCACGGCGATTGTTGCTGTTGTTTTCATGATTTCAGTAGATATAGATCTTCGCGCCAATCGGCACGGCCTTGAATATGGCCTTGAGGTCCTCGTCCCCGACCCGGACGCAGCCGTGGGTGACGTTCCTTCCGAGCAGGCGCGTGTATAGCGTGCCATGGATGAAGTAGCCCTGCCCGAAACCCAGGGCGTAGTCCCCGAGCGTCCCCGCCTCGATCCTGTCCTCTACCCCCTTCGGGATGGACTCCCCTTCCTCGATGAAGGCCCAGTCCGGCTTGACCCAATAGGGATAGGTGATCTTCGAATTGACGTTGAACTCGCCGCGCGGCGTGTCGAAGACCCATTTCCTCTGCTTGCCCCCGGACTCTTCGAGGACGACCCCGCTGCCGCAGGAGACGACGGCCGTGCGGACGACCTCCTTGCCGTTCTTGACAAAGAGCCTGTTCTCGGCCGTATCGATGACGATGTTCAGACCCCTCGGCAGGAGCCCGCTCATCCTCTTCTCGAGCTGCTGGACGTTTTTCTCGACCTTGGGCAGGTCTTTGTCGGCAATCGCCTGCCCGGCCCCGGCCGGCGGCCAGGCCGAAGCTTGCTTCAGGCCGATGAGATAGGCTGCCCCGAGGACGGCCAGGAAGCCCAGGTAGGCCAGGGCCGCCGCCGCGATGAGGATGCGCTTCACGCACATCTCAATTGTCCCTGATGGCCTTGATGACGTAGTTCTCGATTTCCATGGTCCCGATGATCGTGACCGGGGTCCCGACCAAAACTAGGGCATAGAGCTCGTCCATCTTGTTGTTTTCGAGGGAGACGCAGCCGCGGGTCAGGCTGTCCGGGCCCCCGCCGTGGATCTCGATGTTCCCGCCTATCCCGGCGGACCCGGGGATGTTGCCACGGGCTTTCTCCCGGGCGAACCATCTCCTGTCTTCGTCGTTGGGGTAGTTGATGAGCAGGGCCTTGTAATACAGGCTGGAGGGGATCTTCCTGATGATCGTGTACCGGCCCTCGGGCGTCGCGTTGTCCCCGGAATAGCGCTTGTCGGCGAGGCCGTTGAAGCCGAAGCCGACATCGTAGGTCCTGATGATCGCCCCGTTCTTGTAGACGGAGATGCGCCGTTCGAGCTTGCTGACGATGAGGGCCGTCAGGCCCTGTTTCCGGGAGTCGGCGATGGTTTCGTCCGCCGCGTTCTTCCAGGCCCGGACCTGGGCCGGGTCGAGGTAGCGGGCGATATACGAAACGACACTCTGTTCGGCCTCCGCGGCCAGAGAGGAGGCCGACTCGAGCTTCGCGGCGGCCTCATCGAATTTGGCCTGCTTCGTCAGGCCATCGGCCTCCGAGAGCAGGATCGAAGCCTGGACCAACTGCTTCCTGGCCTTGCCCCGTTCGACCAGGGACAGGGTCAGGCCATCGAGTGTCTGGAGCTTCCTGCGGACCGCGGTGGCCGTCTCCGCAATGGACGAGGTCTTCGCGGCGACAAGGGACCGGACCTTGGATTTCAGGGCTTTGCCAGTACTCAACGCCGCCTCGAAATCCCGTCGCACCCGGCCGTAATCCCGGAACCAGCCCAGCTTAAGGCTCTCCGCGTCGAGAGTCCGCCGGGCGGATTTCAGGGATTGGAGATAAGCCGCGTGCTCTTGGCCGGCGAGAAGAGAAGCACCGGCCCTCCAGAGGTCCTGTTCCTGAAGATCGGCTTCAAGAACCTCCGGAGGGACCGGCGAGGTTCGGCAACCGAAAAGCAAAACAGCCAGGACGAAGACGGCTGTCTTGCGAAAGATCACCTGCCCTTCTTGACCTTGGCGATGGCGGCGTTGATCTGTTCGACGATCGCGGCGGCCTTTTCCTTGATGACCATAGCCTTGTCCTTGGCGCCGAAGTAGTCCTCGGCGGCCACGGCGGACTGGACGTCGGCCATCGCGGTCTCGAGACCGGCGAGGTCGGCCTTCATGGCCTCGATGTCGGCCTTGGTGCCCTTGCCCTTGGGAGCCTTCTCGAGAAGGGCCTTGGCCTCTTCCCAGGTCGCCTTGGCTTCGTTCGCCGCCATATTGGCGGCGCTCTTGGCTTCCGCGATCCGCCCGGGGATCAGGGCCTTGACGGCGTCGGCGTCGGCGATGAGCTTGGTCAGCATTTCCTTGGCCGGGCCGAATTTCTTGAAGAATTTCTTGGACTGGGCTGTGACCTCGTCCATGGCGGCCTGGAGGTCGCCGTTGAGCTTGTTCAGCTCGTCCTTCGCGTAGACGCCGCCCTTGGCGTCGACCACACCCTGGATGGCGGCCTTGGCCGAATCCATCATCTGCGTGGGTGCCTTGGCGCAGCTCGTGAATACGAACACGACGATGAGCGCCAGCGTTAAGCTTTTCACGATGTTCTTCATGTTTGGTTACCTCCTTGTGGTATGTTTATGAATTCCGTGAAATAGGTGCCTTGTTTTGGGGTTGGATTGTTCGTCGATCTCCACCTCCTCTCCACCTTAAAAGGCCTCCCCCGGCAGGCGCTTGCGTGAAGCGACCCGCGGGAACGGAGGGAGTCTTCTAGGGGGGATGGAGAAAGTCTAAAAACGAGCCTTCGCTCTTCTCGTCCATGGATAATTCACACTTTTCATCCGGCCGGGCTCTGTATAGAAACCTGACCTATTGGAATTTATACCACAACCGCGAATCCTTTGTCAATCCGCTGACAAAAAAATCCTCTCTTCGTCCTGACGAATTTTCTTGTCTCTTGGGACCTGGCCTCACTTGTCCGGATCGATGATGATGCCTTCCGACATTTTCCGCTGGACCTCGTCGCGCGAGGCGCGGATCGCTTCCTCGGCCATCTTGAAGCGGACGTCGGCCGGGTAGTTGAAGCGGGCGACGCCCTGTTGGATGGCCATGCTGCCGACGGCCACGGCTTCGCGCGGGAAGACCTCCCATTCGTCCATGTTGGGGATGATGTAATCCTCGTGGATGCCCTTGTCCTCGGCGACCTTGGCCAGCTCGCGGGCGGCCGCGATGCACATCTCGTCGGTGATGGTCTTGGCCCGGACGTCGAGGGCGCCCCGGAAGATGCCCGGGAAGCCCAGGGAGTTATTGACCTGGTTGGGGAAGTCGGACCGGCCCGTCGCCACGATGCGGGCGCCGGCCTCCTTCGCCTCCCACGGCCAGATCTCGGGCACGGGATTGGCCTCGGCGAAGACGATGGCGTCGGGGGCCATGGTCTTGACCCACTCGGGCTTTATGGTCCCGGGTCCGGGCGTCGAACAGCAGATGAGGACGTCGGCGCCGGCGATGGCGTCGGGGATCGAGCCCTGCTTGCACTTGGGGTTGGTCCGCAGGCAGAGGTCCCATTTCTCCTTGAACTTCGTCTGGAGGGTTTCCTTGTCGGCCCGGTCGCGGGACAGGATGCCCTTGGAGTCGACCGAGAGCATGTTCGCCGGGTTAGCCCCGGCGGCCATGATCATGCGGGAAATGTTGATGCCCGACGCGCCGGAGCCGACGACGGTGATCTTGACCTCGGCGATGTCCTTCTTGACGATCTTGAGGGCGTTGATCAGGCCGGCCACCGTGACGCAGGCCGTGCCCTGCTGGTCGTCGTGCCAGACGGGGATCTCGCACTTTTTCCTCAGCTCGTCGAGGATCCGGAAGCACTTGGGCTGACTGATGTCCTCGAGGTTAAAACCGCCGAAGGAGGGCTGGAGGGCCCGGCAGATGTCGATGATCTTGTCGGGGTCCTTCTCGTCGAGACAAATGGGGAAGGCATCGACGCCTCCCAGGTACTTGTAGAGCAGGCCCTTGCCCTCCATGACGGGCAGGCCGGCCTCGGGGCCGATATCGCCCAATCCGAGGACGCGTGTCCCGTCGCTGATGACGGCCACGTTGTTCCATTTGTTGGTGTATTCGTAGGCCTTGTCCTTGTCGGCCGCGATTTCCTTGCAGACCGCGGCGACGCCGGGGGTGTACCAGATCGCGAAATCCGTGAAGTCCCGGACGCGGCACTTCAGGGCGACCCCCATCTTACCCTTGTAGAACTTGTGGAGCCTCGGGGCGTCCAGGGAAGGCTGCTGGGCTTTGGCCAACAGCTCTTCAACGGTGACTTTCTTCATACAATAGCCTCCTGAAAATGATGAAGGGATATCATAAGGACACGGCCACGAAATGTCAACCCTTTTTCGGTCCGGACGCAGCTTCCGCGGGCACGAAATCGAGGCGCTTCCCGGAGCGCTGGAGAGTGCCGAACGGATGGCTGAGGTCGTGGCTGAAGGCCACGACCCAGCCCTCCTCCGCGGCCCGCGCCAGGAGCGCTTTCTTGTTGTTGAACGTGTCCACGGGGTAGAGGTCGTAGCTCATGATGTACGGCAGGTCGATGTGGGCCGCGGTGGGAACGGAGTCGCCGAGATAGAAGAGCGTCCGTCCGCCGGAGACGACCTTGAGGCCCTGGTGGAAGGCCGTGTGTCCGGGGATGAGGACGGCCTCAACGCCCGGCGCCACCAGAGCATCGCCCTTGACGAGGGATAGGGTCCCGGGGCTGCCCAGGGGCTTCAGCCGGGCCGGGAGGTAGCTGGGCTTGTCCCGCTCGACGGGATGGAGGGCTTGCTCCCACTCGCCGCGCTGGACAACGTAGCGCGCCTTCGGAAAGGCCGGGACCCATCGGCCATCGGCCGTCCGCAGGGTGTTGCCGCCGCAGTGGTCGAAATGGAGGTGGCTGTTGACGACGATGTCGATCTCGCCGGGCTTGATGCCCAGATCGTCCAGAAGCCCGAAGAGCCCGGGGTCCCGCTCGAAGGAATAGAAATCCACGTACCTCCTGTCGACGTCGGGGCCGACGCCGGTATCGACGAGGAGGGTCGTTTCCGGCGTCCGAATGAGAAAACAATTGAGGGCCAACGTGATCCGGTTCTCCCCGTCGGGGACGGCCCGCTTGGCCCAGAGCGTCCTGGGGACAACGCCGAACATGGCGCCTCCGTCGACGCGGAACGTTCCATCGAGGAGCCGGATGACTTCGATGTCGCCGAGGATGATGCGGTCGGACGGAGGGATCTTCATTTGTCCAGAGGGATCGTGAGCCCGGCCCGGGCCGTGGCGGCGAGGCGGATCTCGCCCGTATCCATCCGGATGGCATCGACGGGACAGGCCTCGACGCAGAAGCCGCAGAAACAGCAGCGGTTGAGGTCGACGACGAACCGGGCCGCGTATTTCTGGACCTCGGGGTCGTCGTCCTCCGCGGCTTCGACCGAAAGGCATTCCGAGGGGCAGACGGTGACGCAGAGCATGCAGGCGACACAGCGGGGCTTGCCGTCCTCGCGGGAGAGGACCCGGTGGAGGCTGCGGTGGCGGGGCGAGAGCTCCTTGCGCTCTTCGGGATACTGGATGGTCACCGCTCCCTTTCTTTTCGTCCTGACGCCGAAGAGCTTCAGCGTGTGAAAGGCCATGTTGACGAAGAAGTGGCGGGCGGTGATCGCCCCCCCTCTCAGGAGCTCTTTCAGAACGCGCCAGCTTTTCATCATGTCATTCCTAGCGCGCCGCCAGGATGAGCCCGGTGGCCAGAATGTTGACGACACCCAGGGGAACGAGGACCTTCCAGCCGAAATCCATGAGCTGGTCGTAGCGGAACCGTGGATACGTCCAGCGGATGAGGACCTGGAGCCAGCAGAAGAAGAACACCTTGAGGTTGAAGGCCAGGACCTGGAGGACGGTCACCGCCCAGGGCGCGACCTTGAGGTTCCCGCCCCACGGGAAGACGAACCCTCCGGCGCCCAGCCAGGGGACCTGCCAGCCGCCGAAGAACAGGGTCGTAGCCAGGGCCGAAAGGAGGATGACCTCGAGGAAGTCGGTGAACATGAACAGGCCGAACTTGAGCCCGCCGTACTCGGTGTAAAAGCCGATGATCTCGGACTCCCCTTCGGGCATATCGAACGGCACCCTCTTCGTCTCGGCCAGGCCGGCCAGGAAAAAAACGGCGAAGCCCAGGGGCTGGAGGAAGATCCCCCATTTGGGCAGGAACCCGAATAGCATCGCGCCTTGGAACTCGACGATCCTCGACAGCCGGAGAGAGGGGAAAACCATGATCAAACCGACGAGGGAGAGCCCCAGGGCGACCTCGTAGGAAATGAGCTGGGCCGCACCGCGGAGGCTGCCGATCAAGGCGAACCTGTTACTCGAGGCCCAGCCGCTGATGAGGATGCCGTAGATGCCGAGGCTCAGCATGGCCAGCACGAAAAGGAGGGCCGCGTTGAGGTCGACCACCTGGAGGGGGATCCTTCGGCCGAAGAGGCGCACGGCGTCCCCGAAGGGAACGGCGACCATGGTCACGGCCGTGAAGAAGAAGGACATCGTCGGGGCCAGCCAATGGAGGAAGCGCTGGGAGAAGGACGGGACGAAGTCCTCCTTAAAGAGCATCTTGATGGCGTCGGCGAAAGGCTGGAAGAGCCCGAAGAGGCGGAGACCGAAAATGGATGCCCGGTTGGCCCCGATACGGTCCTGCATGACCGCGCTCTGCTTTCGCTCGACCCAGGTGAGGAAGAGGGCGAGGAGGAGCGTCCAGGTCAGGGTCAGGACGACCTGGACGAGGACGATAAGGACGTCAACAAGCATCGGGCCCTCCCCTGTTCAAGCCGAGACCGTTCGCCAGGCAACCGAGTATTTCGCGTTCGGAAACGACGCCGGGCGGCGGCTCGACGGCCCGGCCGAAGGTCTGGCGGAGACCGTCGACATTTATATAGGTCCCTGATTTCTCAGCCGGAAGGGCGACGGGAAAGACGAAGTCGGCTAACCGGTCGAGCGGGCCGGCGCAGGCGGAGAAGAGGAATTTCGAGGGAATTCCCGCCAGGGCCCGGGAAATCGCTTCTTCGGAGAAGTGTTCGAGGAGATAAGATCCGAAGACGAGGAGGACCTCGACCGATGCCGCGAGCGCGTCGAGGTTCGGGAGCCTTGGCGAAAAACCGGCCTCGAGGACGCCGCGGGCATTGGGGACGCGCTCTCCCGTAAGGAGGAACCCGTCGGCCTCGCCGGGCATGGGATCGGCGAAATAGACACCCGGCAGGCCCAACCCCTTAGCGAAAACTTTCTCGGCGAGGGCGAGTTCTTCGCAGGTGAGGAGACTGTTGAGAACGACCGCGATCCTGGCCCCTCGTTGAGCCTGAGGGATCCCGAGGATCCGGCCGGCGATCTCCTCGATCGCCGCCTCCCGTGAAACCTTTTCCTCAGGTGCCGATTTCCGCGTGATCCGAACCTGCCGGTTCTCGTCGATATCGCGACGTCCGGCCCGGCCGAGGTCGCAGATCCACCAGCCGTTGACGGCGGGGTTCTCCCCCGCCCTTATCCGGAAAACCCTCCTCTGCTTTTCTTCCAGGGGATAGCCGGAGACGGATTCGACGACGACGGCGCAGCCGCGGCCGCAGCGGGGGCAGACGGTCGGTCCCTTTTTAAGGAACCAGGCCCTCGTCTTGAACCGGAAATCGGCATCCGTGATGGCCCCGACGGGACAGATGTCGACGAGATTGCCCGAGTAGTTGTTGCCGACCGGGACGCCGTCGTAAGTCCCGATCTCGGCCCGCACGCCCCGTTCGAAAACGCCCAGCTCGCCCGTCCCCGTGACTTTGCGCAGGAAGCGGACGCAGCGGGTGCAGAGAATGCAGCGTTCGCGGTCGAGGAGGAGCCCCTTGCCGATCGCGACCTTCTTGTCCCTCTTCTCCTTGGCTTCGACGAACCTCCCGGCAAAGAGCCCGTGCCGGTCGTAGTATTCCTGGAGCTTGCACTCGCCGGCCTTGTCGCAGATGGGGCAATCGAGGGGATGTTCGGCCAGCAGGAATTCGAGGACGTCCTTGCGGGCCTGAAGGATGCGGGGCGTAGACGTCCGCACGATCATCCCCTCCTTGACGACGGTCGAACAGGCCAGCTCGAGCTTGGGCAGGCCCTCCACCTCAACGAGGCACATCCGGCAGTTGCCCTCGGCTTCGAAGGCCGGGTGGTAGCAAAAATGCGGTATGGAGATGCCCGCCAGCTCGGCAGCCTTGAGGACGATGGTCCCCTCGGGCGCCTGGACGGTCTGACCGTCGATCTTGAGGCCAACCGTCTTCGTCCCGCTCATTGCGACATCGCCTGTTCGAGCTCGCCCCGGAATTTCGAGACGAGGGCCTGGATGGGCAGGGCCGCCGCGTCGCCCATCGGGCAAAGGGTCTGCCCCTTCATGCCGTCGGCGAGATCCCGGATCAGGTCGATGTCGGCCGGCCAGCCCCTCCCCTCGGCCATCCGGGAGACGATCTTGTGGATCCAGGACGTCCCCAGCCGGCAGGGCGTGCACTGGCCGCACGATTCGCGGGCATAGAAGCGGGCCGTGACCTTGAGGACCTCGATGATGGGCGTCCGGTCGCCGATGACGATGACCCCGGCCGAACCGAGCATGGAGCCCGCCCTGGACAGCGAATCGAAATCCATCGGGACGTCGAGTTCGTCCGGCCTGAGGACGGGGGCCGAGAGGCCGCCGGGCACGACCGCCTTGATCGCCACGCCTTCGGGCGGCCCGCCGGCGTGGGTTTCAATGATCGTTCGGAGCGGCGTGCCCACGGGGAGCTCGTAGAGTCCCGGGCGCCGGACCGCGCCGCTCACGCTGAAGATCCGCGTTCCCCCGTCCTTGGGCAGGCCCCGGGCGAGAAACCAGTCCGCGCCGCGGCCGATGATCGAGGGGATGTTGGCCAGCGTCTCGACGTTGTTGATGACCGTCGGCGAGCGGAACAACCCGACCACGGCCGGAAAGGGCGGCTTGAGGCGGGGCTGGCCTCGCCGGCCTTCGATCGATTCGAGGAGCGCCGTCTCTTCGCCGCAGATGTAGGCTCCGGCCCCGAAGTGGACGACGACGTCGAGACCGAACTCCGTCCCGAAAACCTCGCGGCCGAGAAAGCCCTGGGCCCGGGCCTCGGCGACGGCTTCCCCGAGGCGCCCGGCGATCCTATCGTATTCGCCCCGGACATAGATGAACGCTTTCCCGATTCCCACACCGAAGGCGGCGATGATCATCCCCTCGAGGAGCTGGTGGGGGTTGCGGACGAGGATGGCCCGGTCCTTGAACGTCCCCGGCTCGCCCTCGTCGGCGTTGACGCAGAGATATCTTGGCGCCGTTCCTCTCTGAGGGACGAAGGACCACTTGAGGCCGGCTGGGAAACCCGCCCCTCCCCTGCCGCGGATGCCGGCCCGACGGACCTCGGCGATGACGTCTTGCGGGGCCATGGAGGTCACGGCCTTGCGGGCCGCTTCATAGCCGCCGCGGCGGAGATAGGCCTCGAGCCCCCAGGAGGAATCGTCGGCGGGAATGAGGCGGACGGCGTCTTCACTCATGCGCTTCGAGCTCCTCGATGAGGGCGGCGGCGCGGTCGCGCGTCACCGGCCCGTGGTCAACGCCATCGATCTGAAGGCACGGGGCCTGGTCGCAGTTTCCTAGACACTCGACCGTCTCCAGGGTGATCCGGCCGTCGGGCGTCGTCCCGTCCGGCCCGATGTGGAGCTTTTCCCTCAGAAAGCCGATGAGGTTCTCGGCGCCGGCCAGTGTGCAGCTTAGGTTCCAGCAGACTTGGATCGTCGTTTTCCCCGCGGGCTTGCGGCGGAACATGGTGTAAAAGGAGAGGACTTCGCGGACCTGGATCGGCCGGATCCCGAGTTTCGCGGCGACCCAGGCTTCGGCCTCGGGCGAAACGCAGCCCGATTCTTCCTGAATGGCGCGCAGAATCGGGAGCAGGGCCGCCGATCTTTCGGGATACGGCGCGATCATCCCTTCGATCTTCTTCAGGGTCGCGGTGGAAGGGGCATAGCTCATCGGTCGAGTTCCCCTCCGATCATGTTCATGGAGCCGAAGGTCGGGATGAGGTCAGCCAGGAGGCGTCCCTTGATCAGCTGTTCGAGAGCGGAGACGACGTGGAAACAGGGCGCCCTCAGATGCAGACGGTAGGGACGGTCCGTGCCGTCGGAGACGATGTAGAAACCGACCTCGCCGTTGCCGCCTTCGACGGAAAAGTAAACGTCCCCCTTGGGCGGCCGGATGCCGTGGCCGTTCATGAAGAAGAGAAAGTGGCTGATGAGGCCTTCCATGGTGGTATAGGTGTCCTCTTTCGGAGGGACGACGACACCGCACGCGGCGCTGCCAGGCGCGGCGGGCCTATCCCGGGTCAGGAGGTCTGCGTAGCGCGCCTTTTCGGATCCTTCGAGGTTGGGCGAGAGGCGGATACGGGCGGCGGTCTTCTGCCGCCGCGAGACGCGGATGGCTTCGGCCGGTTCGATCGCCGGCTCTCCGGTGATGGGCGCCTTGTCGGGGATGAGGACGGCGACCTGTTCGAGGAGCCTCAGGCTCTGCTCCATCTCCCGCATCCGGACCCGGTAGCGGTCGAAGTTATCTCCGAACTCGCCGACCGGGACCTCGAACTCGAGCCTGTCGTAGACGAGGTACGGGCTGGCCTTGCGGACATCGTAGGGGATGCCGGTCGACCTCAGGCACGGCCCGGTCCAGCCGTAGGACAGGGCGTCCTCTTTCGAGATGACGCCGACGCCGCGGGTCCGGCCCAGGAAAATGCTGTTCTTGTCGAGCAGGCCGGAGACGTCCTTGAGGACTCGCCGTGTTTCGCGGACGGCCGTGGCCAGCGAACCTCGCCAGTCCGGGTGGAGGTCGGCGCGGACGCCGCCTATTCTTATATAGGAGGTCGTCATCCGAGCGCCCGTCGTGAACTCGATGACGTCCCAGAGGAATTCCCTGGCCTTCATCATGTAGAGGAAGACGGTGAAGGCGCCGCACTCCATGGCCATGGCCGCGAGGCAGGTCAGGTGGTCGGAGACGCGGGAGAGCTCGCTCATCAGGACGCGGATGAGCTGGGCCCGCTCGGGGACGCCGACCCCCAGCATTTTCTCCATGGTCATGGCGTAACCCAGGTTGTTGATCAGGGGCGAGACGTAGTTGAGCCGGTCGGTGTACGGCAGGAGGTTGAAATAAGTCTTGTTCTCGCAGGTCTTCTCGAAGCCGCGGTGGAGGTAGCCGACCTCGACCTCGGCGTTGAGGATCCTCTCGGCGTCGAGCTCGAGCATGACCCGGATCGTGCCGTGCATCGCCGGATGCGAGGGTCCCATGTTGATGAGCATGCTCTCCGGCCGGGCCTCCCGTTGGATCCTCGTCTCCATCCTAGACCTTGTCCTTCATCGGGATGCGCGGCTGGGCCAGCCGCCAGGGATAGGACTTGCGCAGGGGATGCCCCTCGAAGCCTTCGTAGGTCAGGAGCCGCCTCAGGTCGGGGTGCCCGGTGAAGAGGACGCCGAACATGTCGAAGACTTCGCGCTCGAGCCAGTCGGCGTTCTTCCACAGTCCGGTGATCGAATCAGCCCGGGGGTCGGCGGCCGGAAGAGACGTTTTGAGCCGCAGACGGACGTTCCGGGACAGGGAATACAGATGATAGACGAGCTCGAACCGCCCCTCCCCGGCCGTGAAGTCGACGCCGGTCAGGTCGAGGAGGACAGCGTAGTCGAAGGGAGCGGCCCGGAGCGCAACCATGATGGAAAGGAGAGAGCCCGGCCGAACCGTGAGGACCGGGTCGCCGAAAGATTCCAATACGCCCTCGACCGCTTCGCCGAGTTTCGTCCGGATCTCGTCGATCAGGGTTTCTTTGCCCATCGCCAATCCTGTTTCTGGTGCTGGATCTTGTCCTGGAGCTTCATGAGGCCGTCGAGGACCATCTCCGGACGGGGCGGACAGCCGGGGATGTAGACGTCGACGGGGATGACCCGGTCGATGCCCTGGACGACGGCGTAGTTCTGATAGATGCCGCCGCTCACGGCGCAGGCCCCGAAGGCGATGACCCACTTGGGCTCGAGCATCTGGTCGTAGACCGTCTTGAGAACGGGGGCGAGTTTGTGGCTGACCGTGCCGACGACGAGGAGGAGGTCGGCCTGCCGGGGCGAAAAACGGGTCAGGCCCGCCCCGAACCTGTCGATGTCGAAGTGGGCGCAGGCCGCCGACATGTACTCCATGCCGCAGCAGGCGGTGATGAACGGATAGTGGAAGAGGGAGTATTTCCGGCCCCAGCCGAGGGCCGTCTCGAGGCGGGTCGTGAGGAAATCGAGGCCGCTCATGACCAGCGGAAAATCCCTTTCTTCCAGGCGTAAACGAAGCCCAGGGCGAGGACGAGGATGAACGTCCCCAGGGCGGCCAGGCCGCCGAAACCCCGGTCGCGGAAAGCGAGGGCCAGAGGATAGAAAAAAACGATCTCGACGTCGAGGAGCAGGAAGAGAAGGGCCACGAGGAAAAAGGGAATATTGACGGGACCGATTCCCGGCTGGAGCGGCGGGCTGCCGCACTCGAACGGTTTTTCCCGGGCCGGGTTGGGTTTCCGCGGGCCGAGGAGATAATTGATAACGATCATCACCCCGGCGAGAAGGCCGAAGACGAGGAAGGAAAGCGTTAGTTCCAGCACGATGCCTCGAAAATCGCCACGATTGTATAGAATCGCCCGGGATTTTTCAAGGATGGGGACTGTCCTCATCGGGTTTTGTCCCCGATGAGGGCTGTCCCTCTGATCTCGGGGACATGTACCGCTTCAAAGGAAGCGGTACGTGTCCCCGCTCTTCTCAGGCGTTGAGAATATGCAGGGCCTTGTTCTTGGCTTTGAGGGCCGCCTCGCCGATGGCCTCGGAAAGCGTCGGGTGGATATAGATGATGCTGTCCAGCTCCTCGAGCGTCATCCCCTTGGCCACGGCCATGGTCAGGACGGGGATCATGTCCGACGCGCCCGGGGCGACGATGTGAGCCCCGATGACACAATCGGACTCGTCGGCCATGACCTTGATCATGCCGTCCTCGGCATCCATGGTCAGGGCCCGACCGCTCGCCTGGAGGGGAAAGACGCCGACCTGGACCTTCGTTCCCTTCGCTACAGCTTCTTCCTGGGTCAACCCGACCGAGGCGAACTCCGGCTCGGTGAACACGGCCATGGGCAGGGCCCCATAGTCGACGGTTCGGGAGGGCAGCCCGGCCGCGTTGTCGACGGAAACGAGGGCGTCGTGGTAGGCCTTGTGGGCGAGGAGCTTCCCTCCGATGACATCGCCGATGGCGTAGATCCCGGGGACGCTCGTCTCAAGCGACGGCCCGACTTTGATGAACCCACGGTCCATTTCGAGGAATGCGGCCCCGTCGAAGAGATCCTCGGTATTGGGCCGCCGTCCCGCCGAGAGCAGGACTTTTTCGGCGCGATACTCGAACGGCGCGTTGGTCTTGAAACAAAGGCCCTTCAGCGTGACGCCGCCCTCATCGACCAAAGCTTCGTCGATCCTCATTTCCGTGAAGACCTTGAGGCCCTGTTTCTTGAAGACCCGTACGAGCCGGGTGACCGATTCGCGGTCGGCGCCGGGCAGGACCTGGGGCATGATCTCGAGCACCGTGACGTCCGTTCCCAGACGCCGGTAGATCGAGCCCATCTCGAGACCGATGGCCCCCGCGCCGATGACGAGGAGGCTTTTCGGGACCTCCGCGAGCTCCAACGCTTCAGTGCTTGTAATGACAGTCCGGCCGTCCGACTTTAGGAAAGGCAGGCCGGCCGCACGGCTGCCCGTGGCCACAATGACCTTCTCCGCCTCGTAGACCCTCTCCCCTTCCGGCGTCCGGACGACGACCGACCTGTCCGCCCTCAGCCGGGCGGGCGCCTTGACGATCTCGACTTTGCCCTTCTCGAGCAGGAAGACGATGCCGTTGACGAGCTTGTCTACGATGCCTTGTCGCCCTTCCTGGACTTTTTTCCAGTTCAGACGGATCTCGCCGACGGGCCCTTCGAGAGTTTTCGCCCCGCCGACCTCCTTGAGGATCTTCGTCTGGTGGAGGAGGTATTTCGTGGGGATACAGCCGTAGTTGATGCAGGTCCCGCCGATGCGGTCCCGATCGATGAGCGTGACGCTCTTTTTGAGCTGGGCGGCGCGCATGGCGGCGAGATAGCCGCCGGGGCCGCCGCCGATGATGACCATATCTCTTTTCTCGACCATAGGATGTCCTTTCAGGTCGCCGCGGGGGCCTCTCCCGCCCGTCCGATTCGTTTCAGGAACGTTTTCAAAAAGAGCGCGACGACGCCCGCGGACAGGGCAAAGAGGACGACGTCCGCGGCGATGAGGATGGTGTTCCCCTTCTTGATATAGCCCGCGAGCAGGATGCCGAGCGAGACGAGAGTCGTCAGGACCATGAACACCGCGGGGACGAGCGTGAACCAATTTCGCCGCTTGCGCAAGAGCAGCCAGGCCGACACGGTCAGCAGGGCCATCGCCGCCAGCAGCTGGTTGGCCGTGCCGAAGATGGGCCACAGGGCGGTGAAGGCGTTGGAATAGGCCAGGGTCCACATCAAGAGAACTGACAGGCCCGAATTGAACCAATAATGCTTCAGAAGGCGCGGCACTTTCTTGAAGACGATGGACCACAACTCCTCGAAGAGATAGCGGTTGAGCCGGACGGCCGCGTCGAGCGTCGTGATGACGAAGCCCTCGACGAGCAGAATGCCGAAGACCGTGCCCAGGGCGGCGGGGATGCCCAGGCCCTGATGGAACAGCCGTCCCGCCGCCAGCGAGAATCCCAGAATGGGATTGGATTTCACGGCCGGGTCGGTCGGCCAGACGATGGCCTTGTAGTCGGAGAAGGCCATGACCGCGCCGAGGGCCAGGAGGACGCAGACCGACAGGAGCGATTCGAGGAGCATGGCGTTGTAGCCGACGCGGCGGGCGTCGGTCTCTTTGGCCAGCTGTTTTCCCGTCGTGCCGCCGGCGACGAGCGAGTGGAAGCCCGAGATGGCCCCGCAGGCGATGGTGATGAACATCATGGGCCAGATGAAGCCCAGGTTCTGCGCTCCCTCGGCCAGGTTGAACTTCGGCATGGTCACCCGCAGGCCCTGGAAGCCGCAGCTGAAGAGCGACACGACCATCAGGCCGATCCCGCCGTAGAGGATCTGGACGTTGATGAAGTCGCGGGGCTGGAGGATGAGCCAGACGGGAACACCAGCGGCGAAGAGGACGTAGCCCGAGATGATGATCATCCAGGTCGTCGGGGCCAGCGTCACTGGGAAGGCGATCCCCAGAAAGACCGATGCCACGCAGATGGCGGCGGCCAGGACGTAGGCGTAGGCGGTCTTCAGTCTCTTCTTGTAGAGGAGGAACCCGAGCAGGGGCGACAAGAGCGTGATGAAGATGACCGAGGTCGAGGCGATGCCGCCGATCCGGCCCATGACGACGCCGTCCCGGACGACCGTCTTGAGGAACGTCTCTCCCTCCCGGGCCCCGATCTTGGCCAGCGGCCAGAGCGAGGTCAGCGAGATCGCCGTCGCGCTCAGGAAGGAGGACGTCACCAGCACGATCATGACCAGCGTGAAGGCGATGAACAGGTTGAAACCGGCGCTCCCCAGGGTCTTGCGGGCGACCTCGGCCATGGACTTGCCGCCCTCGCGCATGCTGATGAAGAGCGTCGTGTAGTCGTGTACGGCGCCGATGAACACCCCGCCCAGGACGACCCAGAGCCAGGCCGGGACGAAGCCGTAGAGAATGGCCATGGTCGGGCCGAGGATGGGCCCGGCGCCGGCGATGGCCGAGAAATGGTGGGCGAAGACGATATAGGGCTTGGTGGGCACGAAATCGCGTCCGTCGTTGCGGACGACGGCCGGAGTCGGATGGCTCGCGTCCTCGCCGAGACTCCGGGCGATGTATCGGGAATAAAGGCGGCCGGCCAGGACGAAAACGACTGCGGCCGCGAGCAGTACCAGGAGAACGTTCATGATCCGCTCCTCAGCGGGGCGGCGGCCCCGCTCCGGACAAGTCTAAATAACACAGCCCGCCCGATGTGTCAAAACGCAATATGGGGACATGTACTGCTTCGAGAGAAGCGGTGCGTGTCCCCTTTCTTCATCCAGATATTTCCCTGAAGTGCGGTTCCGAGCTACTCCACCGCACTTCTGTCGGTCGCTTCTAAGAATTCGCTCCCTGCCGGACCCCATCTCTGCAAAAACCGGCGGCGTCCCAGCAGATTCGCTCAAGCTATTCACAGCCCGGGTGGCGTCTATATCGTCCCGGGGGGTACGTAGCCAGATTTCCTTGACAGGTGCGGCGCAAATCTGTACAAAAGAGACGGCTCAGAGAAAAGGAGTCCCGGCATGCTGACGACCTGGGAAAAAACTCTATTCGTCGTGCTTATCATGGCCACGGCGGGAGCCTTCTGGGTGCCCATAATCCGCCGCCTCAGGATCATCGCGGCCGGCGCGCCCGAAGACCGGTTCAAAGACCTCTGGAAGAGGTTCCGCCACGCCCTGGTCAAGGTCCTCTTCCAGCGCTGTACTCTCCGCGGCGAGCGCTTCTTCACCGGTCTGATGCACGTCGGCATCTTCTACGGTGCCTTATCCTTCGACACGATGACGGTCAGCCACACCCTCGAGGGCTTTATAAACGGCTTCTATCTCTTCGGCAGGACGAACTTCGGGCTCTTCTTTTCGGTGCTGATCGACGTCGCCGCCATCTCGGTCATGCTCGGCGTCCTCTTCCTCGCTTTCCGGCGCTTCGTCGTCCGGCCCAAGGCCTACGCCACGACGCCGGGAGACTCGGCGGTCATCTATCTCCTCATCACCCTGGCCACGGCCACCTATCTTTATTTCGAAGGCTTCTCCATCGCTCATCATCCCGATACGGCGCGGCTCGCGTTCCTCGGCTCATGGATCGCCGGCGCCATCGGCAGGTCCGGGCTCAGCGCGGAGGCCATCGCCTCCCACTTCAGGATCGCCTGGTGGGCCCACGTCGTCGCCGTCTATGGTTTCATCGCCTACGTCCCCCACTCCAAGTACCTCCACATGTTCGTCGGGCCGTTCAACGTCTTCTTACGCCGCTCGACGCCGAGCGGCGTGCTCGAAGCCTTCGACCTCGAAAAGTCCGAGGTCTTTGGCATCGAGAAGCTTACAGACTTCACCTGGAAAGACAACCTCGACGCCTTCGCCTGTATGGAGTGCGGTCGCTGTCAGGATGCCTGCCCAGCCTTCGCCTCGGACAAACCTCTCTCCCCCAAGATGATCATGTTCAACATGGAAAGGGCCCTCCTCGCCGACGGCAAAGCGGTGACGGCGAAAAAGCGCGAGGACCTCAAGGAACTCGTTCCCGGAACCTTTGCCGAGGGCGAGATATGGACCTGCACGACTTGCGGCGCCTGCCAGAAGGAATGCCCGGTCGAGATCGAACACATCCGCAAGATCGTCGGCGCCCGGCGGAGTCAGGTCCTGATGCAGAGCAAGTTCCCCCAGGAGCTCAACGCTTTCTTCCGCAACATGGAGACGAATTCCAACCCCTGGGGCATCGGCTTCTCCAAACGGGCCGAGTGGGGAGATGCTCTCGAGGTCAAGCACATCAAGGATGTCCCCGACGCCGAATACCTCTTCTGGGTCGGCTGCATGGGAGCTTACGATGACGCCGGAAAGACGATCGCCGGCTCGCTGGTCAAGATCCTCCGCGCCGCCGGTATCAAGTTCGGGACGCTGGGGACCGAGGAAAAATGCTGCGGCGATTCGGCCCGGCGTCTCGGCAACGAATACCTCTTCCAGAGTCTGGCCCAGGAGAATATCGCCCTCTTCAAGACCTACGATGTCAAGAAGATTGTCACCATCTGCCCCCACGGCTATAACACCTTCAAGCACGAGTACCCGAAACTCCTCGAATTCATCCCTGGGCTGACCGAAGAAGACAAAGCGAGGCTGCGGGCAATCGAGGTCGTCTCCCACGCAGAGCTCATCTACAACCTCATTGGTGCGAATAAAATAGCTCCGAAGGCTGCGGCGCCAGAGAACTACACCTTCCACGACCCCTGCTACCTCGGGCGTCACAACGGCTTGACCCAAGAGCCGCGGGCTGTCCTGTGTTCATCTCTCGGCGGCAAACCGAAGGAGCTCAAGCGCCACGGCGATGACAGCTTCTGCTGCGGCGCGGGTGGCGGGTTGATGTGGACCGAGGAATCGCTCGGAACGCGGATCAATCATCTGCGGACGGATGAAGTGATCGCTTCGGGCGCCGGCCTGGCCGCGGCCGCCTGCCCCTTCTGCCTGACCATGCTCCGCGACGGGCTCAAGGACAAGGGCCGGGAGGACATCAAGGTCAAGGACATCGCCCAGATCGTCGCCGATAGCCTCTAAAATCTAGCGACCGGTAATCCGGTCGGAGGCTTCGAGCCGGCTAAAACACCGTCTCAATTCGGATACCGCGGGCGCGGAGAACCTTTGCCAAACGCGCCGACTGTGTCCGGAAGAAGGAATCCATAAGCGCATCCAGCAGTCCGTGGCGGGCGTAAAAGGCCTTCACCGCCGGGATATAGTTCATCCGATCGATGAGGACACGGTCGACGGCGCCGGCCAGGAGCGCAGCCAACCGCTCGGGATTCCCCGGCAGGAGCGGACCGGCGAAGGCGAACGTTGACACTCCAGCGGCCTTGAATTCCCTCAGGACCTCGACCCTCTCCCCGATCGGAGAAGCGCGCGGCTCGAACATCCCGGCGATCGTCTCGTCGTCTGTGGCGATCGTGAACCCGACTTCCACATTGGGGATCCGCCGGATGACATCGAGGTCGCGGCGGACGCGGGCCGATTTCGTTTGGATCTCGACCGGGAAGTCATGCCCGACCAGGACTTCGAGCAAGCGCCGCGTCAGCGCGTAGCGTTCTTCAAGCGGCTGGTAGGGGTCGCAGACCGAGGCGAACCAGATCGTGCCCCTCTTGGCCTTGACGATCTGCTTAGCGAGAAGGGCGGGCGCGTTGACCTTGACGTCGACGAACTCGCCCCAGGGCTCGCTGTGGCCGCTATATCTCCGCATGAACAGCGCCGCATAGCAGTAGACACAGCCGACTTCACAGCCGGTGTACGGATTGACGCAATAGTCGTGGATTTTCGAGACATTGAGGATCGATTTGGCTTCGATCTCGCGGACGACCGGCCCGGGCATAAGTTTATTATACTTCAGAAGCTTAAGGGGAGGTTGTTCAGCGGATCTCGACTCGCCCGGCTTTATTAGCGATCATTTTCTAAAGGTCAGTCTCTTTTAACCCGGCGACTTTCATCAGGTGTTTCAGGAGCCCTACTTTGATGGCTTGGTTGCCATGGATGGGTAGAGATATTCTCTCGACTCTATTCTCTTTGATATAGACATGATGGCTGCCGGGGACTCTTGCCAGCTTCCAGCCATGATTTTCAAGGACTTTCGCGAAGGCTTTTCCCGAAAGCGCTTTCATACGGCGATTTCCATCACCTTATCGCTCTTTTTGAGCCGTAGAGACTTGACATCCACAGACAAACAAGCTTCGACGGCCTCATAGATATTCTGAAGAAGATCCTCGATCGTTTCTCCTTGAGTAGCGCACCCCGGAATAGAGGGGACCTCGGCCCAGAACCCCCCTTCCTCTGCCTGATGAACAACAACCTTGAGTTTCATGGAATGCTCCTCGGTCTTTTCATTCTCCATATGAATTATACGATTGAATACACGCGAAATCAACCCATCCGACTCCCCGGTCTGAAACCCGGGGTATGCTCAGGGTTACTACGGGGAGCAGTAAATACTTTGCATAATCCTTGCTGCTCCACGAGTACTAGCCGGGCTATATAGAAATCTGAAGACATCTATTTTCTGCCCGGCTTAGTAATACGGAGCGGTACTAACGCCGTTTTTTTATAAAACGGAGTTGGTGCTGTCGAACGTATCAATTCGTAAGAATTGAACAGCGAAGATGCCGACCGTTCTCCGAGAAGACTGAATAAGGCTACTTAGCCAGGATCTCGCTGAAAGCCTTGACGGCCCGGTCGACATCCTCGTCGCCGACGTCCTTGTGGGTGACCATGCGGATGCCGCCGCTCACGGCCAGGGCAAGAATGCCCTTCTCCTTCATCTTCTCCAGCATCGCGGAGACGGTGATCGTCGGGTGGTCGAAGCCGAAGATGATAATGTCGGTTTCGACGGTCGCGGGTTCGATCTTGATACCCGGCAGGACGCTAAGCTCCCGAGCTAACTTCTTCGCCCGGACGTGGTCGTCCTTGAGCCGGTCGACCATCTCGGTCAGGGCGATGATGCCCGGCGCGGCCAAGACGCCGACCTGGCGCATGCCGCCGCCCAAGGCTTTCCTCAGTCGCCGGCCGAATTCGATCCGCTCCCGGTTTGCCACGAGCATCGAACCCGCCGGAGCCGAAAGCCCCTTGGACAGGCAGAACATAAGCGAGTCCACCTGCTTCGAATACTCCTTGACCGGCACGCCCGAGGCGTGGCTGGCGTTGAAGATCCGGGCCCCGTCGAGGTGGACCTTCAAGCCGTGCTCATCCGCTATCTTCCTGATGGCCTTGAAGTTGTCGAGGGGCACGACCGACCCGCCCCAGTTGTTATGGGTATTCTCCAAACAGATGAGCGAGGTCCGCGGCGTATGGACGTTCGGCTTGCGGATATTCGCGATGATGTCCTTCGGATCCATCGCCCCGCGCTCCGACCTAACCGGCCGCGGCGTCACGCCGGAGATGAAGGTCATGTGGGTCGATTCCATGTTATAGATGTGGGAGCGCTCCTCGACGATGGCCTCCTCGAGGATGTTCGTCCACATCTTGACAGCGATCGCGTTGGCCATCGTCCCGGACGGGCAGAAAAGCGCCGCTTCCTTGCCCATCGTCTCTGCGGCCAGCGCCTCGAGCTTCTGGACGGTCGGGTCGTCGCCGAGCACATCGTCGCCGACTACGGCCTCGGCCATGGCCTTCCTCATCTTCTCCGTCGGCCGTGTCACGGTATCGCTTCTGAAATCCGAATAGGTCATCATCTTAATCTCCTATGAGGGCCCAATTATATGAGAAACCGGGGCTTACAGCAATCGCCCTGGAAAGAAGGGGGGACACGCACCGGCAGTACATGTCCCCTTGAGTACGCCCCGAGCTCAGAAATCCGACATCACCCCGGAGAGAACGCTCGGTCCGGAGGAAGCCGCCGAAGAAAAGGGCCGAGGGGTATCGTCGGAGGGAGCGGCGGGGAGCGGAGTCTTCGTAGCGACCAGCAGAATTGTAGCGGAGCACCCGGAGCTACAATTCTGGCAAATATCTGAAAAGAAATTTCTTTCCTGGGCTTGCTTAAGATATTTCCTAGAAGTGCGGCTCCGAGTCACTCTGCCGCACTTCTATCGGTCGCTCCCAAGAGTCCGCTCCCTGCCGCTCCCATCGGATCCGGACCGGGAAGGCGTGAAGAATAAACCCATTCGACTCCCCGGCCTTAAGCCCGGGGGTATGCGCCGGGTTAATACTGAGCGTCACCAACCCAGTTTAAAAAAGGGGGTTGGTGGCGGCGAACGTATCACCGCAGCGGACGGAGACGATGCCCGAAGCCCCTCAGCGGCGGCAACGGGTCGCCGGTTTACTAAGTTCTGAATCTATGATAATAATAGGTATCGAAATCCTGATCGTGAACAGCGAGCATGGCGAAGAAATTTCTCTATAATTTGGCCCTTTCTTCGCTCCTTTTCCTCATCCTGTTTTTCCTGAGCGCGGTCATCTTTTCGCAGGTCCTCCTCAAGAGCGAGGCCGTCACCGTCCCCGACCTCACCGGCAAGACCGTCGCCCAGGCCCGGGCGGAGCTGGCCAAGAAGGACCTCTCCGTCGCTCAGAACGGCACGGAGTTGAGCGACCGCTGGGAGAAGGGACTCATCGTCCGGCAGGACCCGGCGGCCGGGTCGAGGATCCGCGTGACTAAGGTCGTCCGGACGGTGACGAGCTCGGGAAGCGAGAATGTCACCGTCCCCGACCTCGCAGGCAAGAGCCTGGACGAAACGCTGACCATGCTCCAGGCGGCGGGCCTTCTCAAGGGCAAGCTGACCCAGGTGCACACCCCGCGCCTTCCCGCCGGCCGGGTCCTCGATCAGAAGCCGGCGCCCGGCGCCGTCGTCGAGCGCAACCTTCCGGTCGGCCTGCTCCTCAGCCAGGGCGACGTCGACGACCGCTACATCATGCCCGACCTCCTCATTGGACTTAGGGCGGACCGCGTCATCGAACGGCTCAAGGCCATGGGATTCAAGGTCGCCGACATCCGCTACGTCTACTATCCGGGACAGCCGGCGGGGATCATCGTTGGACAGGCCCCGCGCGAGGGTTTCCCCGTCCATAAAAGAAGCCGGATCTCGTTAGAGGTCAGCCGCTGATGATCCGCATCGCCCCGTCGATCCTGTCCGCGGATTTCGCCAAGCTCGGCGAAGCGGTCAGGCTCGCCGAAAAGGCCGGGGCCGACCTCATCCACGTCGACATCATGGACGGGCACTTTGTACCCAACCTGACCCTCGGGCCCCAGCTCGTCGCCGCAATCCGCCGCGAGACGCGCCTGCCGATCGACGTCCATCTCATGGTCGAGAATCCCCGCGCCTTCGTCCCCCTTTTCCACGAGGCCGGGGCCGACTGGATCTCCCTCCACGTCGAGGCCACGGCTCATCTTCACAAGGACCTGACCATGATCAGGGGCCTTGGGCGGAAAGCCGGGGCGGCCCTCAACCCGGCGACACCGATCGACACCTTGAAAGAAGTCCTGGGAGAGCTCGACTTCATCCTAGTGATGTCGGTCAACCCCGGCTGGGGAGGACAGTCCTTCATCCCCTCTTGCCGGGAGAAGATCAGGAAGCTGAGGGACTGGATCCGCGCCGAGAAGCGCGAGATCCCCATCGAAGTCGACGGCGGGATCAAGCTCGACAACGTCGAGGACATCATCCGCGCGGGCATGGAGATCGTCGTCGCCGGGTCGGCTATTTTCGAGGCCCCCGACCCCGCCGGGGTCATCCGGGCCATGAAAGAGATCGCAAGGAAGACGCCATGAAGAAACACGCCACGATGAAAACGCTCGCCGCTTTGCCCCCCCTGTTGATCATGCTCGGACTGGCGGCGGGATGCCATAAGAAGACGGTCGCCATCACGCCGGACCTCGCCTCCTCCGACGAAGCCCTCTACAGGCTGGGCGAGGCGGAGATAAAAAAGGACATGGAAAAGGCCATCCTCTACTTCCGCCAGATCATGGACTCGTTCCCCAAGAGCTTCTACGCCCAGCGGGCCAAGCTCCTCATCGCCGACGCCTACTTCCGCAAGGGCGACGAGAGCAACCTGCTCCTGGCCGCGGCCGAGTACCGGGAGTTCATTCGCACCTATCCCTACTCCCCTTCGGCCGCCTACAGCCAGTACCAGGTGGCCATGACCTTTTATAAGAAGATCCTGAAGCCCGGGCGCGACCAGTCCAAGACTTACCAGGCCCTCGCGGAATTCAAGAAGGTCATCACCGACTACCCCGCGAGCGACCAGGCCAAGACGGCCCAGGAGAAGATCAAGGACTGCGAGGAGCGGCTGGCGTCCCACAGCGCCGAGATCGCCATCGGATACAACAAGAGGCGGGCTTACCGGGCCTCCATCAGCCGGCTGTCCGAGATCATGACCAGCTACCCCGACTATTCACGCCTGGACGAGATCTATTACTACCTCGGCGACTGTCATTTCATGATGAGGCAGTATGACAAGGCCGTCCCGTTCTTCACCAAGGTGGTCACGGATTACCCCAGCCGGGCCCTGGCCAAAGCGGCCACGAAGCGTCTGGCCGAGATCGAGAAGCTGCTGGCCGCCCTGATGAAAGACAACAAGGACAAGAAGGGCTGACCCCGGGAGGGTGCGGGAGGTGTCCTCATGAGAAAGCGAAGCGGGAGGGCTCGGCGCTTCGTTCCCCTGGGAATCGCGCTGGTGCTGGCCGCGGCGCACGCGCCGGCGGCGGAATCGAAGGTCCAGAAGTTCATGGCCGGATTGAATTTCGACCATTTTTCGAAGACGGTCGTTTGGGACGGCGACACGGGATCCTCCCGGCTCCGGGCCAGCCTGGTTTCGGCCCGCACGGATTTCGGTTTCGGCAAGGGCCTGACCTTGAGCCTCTCCGTCGGCCTGTCCCTCACCGACTTCGAGGGGCTCGTCTTCGGAACGCTCCCTATCACCCTCGAATACGACGCCTCGCCCATGAAAGGCCTGGTCCTGGGGGCCGAACTCGAGGCCCTTCTTCTTAAATCCGGTGACTTTGAGATAAAGACCGCCGGACGGTTCGTCTCTTCTTTAGGAATGTCCAAGACATGGCCGCTCGAGGGTTTCGCCGTCGAAGGAGAGGCCAAGGGCCGGTCGAACTGGATGGAGGCTTCCGCCGGTCCCCGGTTGGCTTACTTGTTATCCGACGCGTTCGTCCCCTATATCGAAGTGAACGCCCGTTGGCTCCGGGCCGATTTTCGGATGGACGAAACCCTGGGAGACCTCCAAGGACACGAGAAGAGGCTGGCCAAAGGGGATTTCTCGTTCAGCGTTGCGCTCGGCGGGGACGCCCGGGTGTCCGATCGTCTGACGATCAAGGCCAAGGCGGGGTTCATCCCCTACGCCGGAGGCGTGGACGCCCTGGCTTCCGTCGGCCTCTTGTACGTGTTTTAGAGCAAGGAGAGAAACATGAAGCTCCCGGCTGGAAGGTTTCTCAAGGCCCTCCCGGCGCTCCTCGTCCTCCTTGTCGTCGGACTGGGCACCACGGACGGCGGCTGGGTCAAGCAGATGAAGCGCGGCGACCGTCTCTTCCGGCGGCCCGCCCGTACCCTGCGCGTCGAGAGGCTGGCCCTCCGGCGCGGCCCCCGCTACGCTGCCGACCGCGTCCTCGTCCGCTTCAAACCCGCTGTGGCCGATGCCTACGCGGAGGGGCTGCTCCGATCCTACGGGTTCTCATCGGTCAGGAAGATCCCGCGAATCGGCGTCTACAGCGTCCGGACGTCGCCCGGGGTCTCCGTCGCCGAAACCCTGGCCATGCTCCGCCGCAACGCCGACATCGAGCAGGCCCGGCCCGACTACCGGGCCCGCCTGGCCGATACCCCCAACGACACGTTCTTCGTGCAGTATCAATACAGCCTCCGCAACCGGGGCGTCGTCCTCGACATCCGCGACGACATCCAGCCCCAGACGACCGCCGGCGCCGACATTAAGGCCACGCCCGCCTGGGACGCGGCCAAGGGCGATCCTGAAACGGTCATCGCCATCCTCGACTCGGGCGTCGACATGACCCACCCCGAACTCGCCGCGAAAGTCGTTTCCGCCGGCCGCGACTTCGCCAACGACGACGACGACGCGACCGACGACAACTGGCACGGCACCCATGTCGCGGGCATCGCCGCCGCGGACACCGACAACAGCGAAGGCATCGCCGGCGTTGCCTGGAACTGCAAGATCCTCCCGGTCAAGGTCACCGAGGCCGACGGCACAGGCTTTTACAGCTGGATCATCGACGGCATCATCTGGGCGGCCGACCAGGGAGCCGACGTCATCAACCTCAGCCTGGGCGGGGATTTCGACGACCCCTTCCTCGAGGACGCCTGCAAGTACGCCTTCGAACGGGGGGTCGTCCTCGTCGCCTCGGCCGGGAACGACGCGGGCTCGGTACTCTACCCCGCCGCCTACGACAGCTACGTCCTCGCCGTCGCCGCCACCGATTACAACGACGAGCCGACCGATTTTTCGAACTTCGGCCCGCAGGTGGACGTCGCCGCGCCCGGCGTCTACATCCTCGGCCCGGCGCCTCAGTGGTTCGTCGGAGAAGCCTCCCTCCCCTATCTTTTCGTTTCGGGGACCTCCCAAGCGGCGCCCCACGTCTCAGGGTTAGCCGCCCTGATCAAGAGCCTCAAGCCCGAGCTCGAGCCCGCAGAGGTCATGAAGATCATCCGCTACACGGCCGACGACGTCAACGCGTCGGTCGATCGTGGCCGCGACGACCACATCGGCTACGGCCGGATCAATATGGAAAGGGCCCTCGCCCCCTACATCCTCAAGTAGCCTCCCGGAAGACATGATCAAGTTTCTGCGGGTCAGGAATCTGGCTACGATCGAGGACCTCGAGGTCCACCTCGACGAGGGCTTCTCCATCCTGACCGGGGAGACGGGCGCCGGAAAAACCATCATCATCGACGCCATCCGGCTTATCTTGGGCGACAAGGGCTCGCCGGACCTCGTCCGCACGGGCCGGAATGAAGCGTTCATCGAGGCCGTCTTCGACGTTTCCCGACAGCCTATCGACCTAGCCGGCCTCCCTGAGCCCGAGGACGGCGAACTCCTCATCCAACGCTCGATCACCGGCCAGGGGACGGGCAAGGCCTTCGTCAACGGCGTCCTCGTGCCCGTCCGCCGTCTGAGGGAGCTCAGCGGCCAGCTCATCGACATCTACGGCCAGAGCGACCACGTCTTCCTCCTCCATCTCGAGAACCACCTCGGCTACCTCGACGACATCGTCGACAACCCCGGCCTCCTCCGGGATACGACCCGATCGGCCCAAGACCTCAGGCATCTTGTCCGGGAGAAACGCGACCTCGAAGCGAGGGAAAAGGAGCGCGAGCAGAGGCTCGATTTCATCGCCTACCAGGCGAAGGAGATCGAGGCCGCCCAGCTCCGGCCCGGCGAGGACGAGGAGCTTCTCCGGGAACGGGAGATCCTTAAGAACGCCGAAAAGATCGCCGGCCTGGTGGACAAGGCCCTCGACCTGACCTACCTCAGCGAGGACTCCCTCATCCCCCGGCTCGCCCGGCTCCGGTCCATCCTCGGAGAGCTTTCCGTCTACGACGCAGCTTTCGGCGAGTTCCATCAAAGCCTCCAGGAGACCTCCATCCTGCTCCAGGACGCCGCCGACGCGCTCGTCCGGCTCAAGGACCGCAAGGCCCAGATCCCGGAGAACCCGGAGACGATCGAAGAGCGGCTGAGCATCATCGAGAAGCTCAAGCGCAAGTATGGGGGGACGATCGAAGCGGTCGTCGGGCACGGCGAAGCCCTTCAGCACGAGCGGTCCTCGCTCGAGGCCGGCCGCGAGAGGCTCCAGGAGCTCGAATCCTCCATCCGGTCGAAATTCGGCGAGTACTCCGGCTTCGCTTCCCGCCTCGGCGCCGAGCGGGCCAAGGCGGCGGAAAAGCTCGGCCGCCTCATCGAAAAGGAGATCGCCGTCCTCGGCATGAAGAAAGCCCGGTTCGAGGTCCAACTGACCGACGTTCCCCCCTCGCTCGACGACGGCGCGACGATCCGCGATCAGGGCGCCCAGGACGCCGAGTTCCTGCTCTCGCCCAACCCTGGTGAAGAGCTCCGGCCCCTGAGGAGGATCGCCTCGGGCGGCGAGCTGTCGAGGATGATGCTGGCGCTCAAGTCCGCGGGCAAGGACAAGGAGATCCTCAAGACGCTCGTCTTCGACGAGATCGACGCGGGGATCGGGGGAAAGACTGCCGAGTTCATCGCCCAGAAGCTCCGCCACCTGGCCGCCCGTCACCAGGTGATCTGCATCACCCACCTGCCCCAGATCGCCTCTTCCGCCGCCCACCACTTCCACGTCGAAAAGATGGTCGAAAAGGACCGGACCTTCACGAGCGTACGCAAGCTCGGCCGCGGGGAGCGGGTCGAGGAGATCGCCCGTCTCGTCGCGGGCAGCCGGCTGACGGCGGCCGCCCGGGAGGCCGCCCGGGAGATGCTCGACGCCAATTGCGATGGAGGATGACGCCATGACCCGAGCCGACGACGCCGTCTCCCTTTTCCGCCAGGGCTTCAGCTGTTCTCAAGCGGTCGCCGCCGCTTTCGCTGGGGACTTCGGCCTCGACAGGGACACGGCGCTTCGCGTCTCCCAGCCCTTCGGCGGCGGCATCGCCCGGAGGGCGGACTGGTGCGGCGCCATCACCGGCGCTTTTCTGGCGATCGGGCTCAAGCACGGCCGGACCCGGGCCGAGGACGTCGCCGCTCGGGAGCGGACCTACGCCCTCGTCCAGGAATTCATCCGCCGGTTCACGGCCCGGCACGTCCATGTCCACTGCAAAGACCTCCTCGGCTGCGACATCGGGACGCCCGAGGGACAGAAGAAAGCGGAGGAGCAGAACCTCCACAAAACGCGTTGCGAGGATTACGTCCGGGACGCTATCGCGCTCCTCGAAGAGATCTTATAATACCCCCCATGAACGACAGCCTGAGCGGTCTGAAGTTTTTCGTCCGGACGTTCGGCTGCCAGATGAACGAGAACGATTCCGAGCACATCGCCGGTGTCCTCGCCGGGGCTGGGGCCGGGAGGGCGAACGGGCCGGAAAACGCCGACATCGTCGTCGTCAACACCTGCGCCGTCCGGGAAAAATCGGAGGAAAAACTCTACTCCTATCTCGGGCGGCTGTCCAGCCTGAAAAGGAAGAGGCATTTTCTTCTCGGCGTCGCCGGCTGTGTCGCCCAGGTCCGGAAGGCCGACCTTCTGAAGAAGAGGCCGTTCGTGGACTTCGTCGTCGGGCCCGACAACTACCTCGACCTCCCTACGATCGTCAGGAACGCGGCCGAAGCCCCCGCCGTCCTGACGGATTGGGGCCGGGACTGGAGGGAGGTCGGAGCGGAGGCGACGGTCCGGGAGAACGGGTGGAGCGCCTTCGTCCCGGTGATGGAAGGTTGCGACAATTTCTGCACTTACTGTATCGTCCCCTTCAGCCGCGGCCGGGAGAAGTTCAGGCCCCTCCCGAACATCGTCGAGGAGGTCCGCCGCGCGGACCGGGCGGGCGCCCTGGAGGTCCAGCTGCTGGGACAGAACGTCAATTCCTACAAGGACCCGGAGTCGGGGCTCGGGTTCGCCGGGCTCCTCGACCGGGTCTGTGCCGTGCCCGGGGCCGAATGGGTCCGCTTCATCACCTCCCACCCGAAAAGCTTCGGCGCCGGGATCATCGAGGCCATGGCCCGGAACCCCAAGGTCTGCCGGAGCCTGCACCTTCCCCTCCAATCCGGCTCTTCCCGCATCCTCGAGCGGATGAACCGGGGATACTCCCGGGAGGACTATCTCGCCCTGGTCGGCCGCATCAAGGAGGGCCTGCCGGGCATCCTCCTCAGCACGGACATTATCGTCGGTTTCCCGGGCGAGACGGAGGAGGATTTCGAGGCGACCTGCGGTCTTCTCCGAGAGGTTCGTTTCGCCAACATCTTCTCCTTCCGCTACTCGCCCCGCCCCCTGACCGAGGCGGCCCGCATTCCCGACGACGTCCCCCTCGAGGTCAAGAGGCGGCGTCTCGTCGCCCTCCAGCAGCTCCAGAAGACGATCCAGGTCGAGCTCAACGAGTCGTCCGTCGGCCGGGACGTCCGCGTGCTCTGCACCGGGCCGAGCGTCAAGGGCGGCGGCCGCTACGCCGGCCGGACGGAAGGCAACCAGGTCGTTAATTTAGAGGCCACCACGGACCCGACCGGGCGCTTCGTCACCGTCCGCGTCACCGGCTCCGGCCCCTACAGCCTCCACGGCACCTTACTTTAGAACAGAGTGGGGACACGTACCGGAGGTACAAAAAGTACCTCCGGTACGTGTCCCCTTCCTCTAGTCCTCCCCCCAAAAGGAAATCGTCCCGAAGTGCCCGCTCCGAAAGCCTGCCAGCCAAAACTCGCGGCGCAATGGCCGGTCTTGACGCCACCCGAGCTGTGACGGGAACCATCCAGAGACCCCGTAGCGGAGGGGCGGCAGGGAGCGGATTCTGAGAAGCGACCAGCAGAAGTGCGGCGGAGCAGCCCGGAGCCGCACTTCTGGGGAATATCTGGATCAAGTCTTGGATGTCAGGCCTCAGATGATTCGTAATATTGAAGATTCCCTGGCCGACCGCCGGGACTGGTTCCCGGGGGTCCGGGGGAAATGGATGGTTCCCGTTGCAGCCTAAAAGGGTGGTGTCACGCGGCCTCGCTCGCCGCTCCGGCACGCGTTGCACTTTGGAACGATTTCCGATATAATCACTCATCCCTTGGAATCGCTCCGTCGGGAATTGAGAACAACGGATGAAAGTCAACGTCTGGAATACGATCCTACAGCTCAGCAAAGAGCGATCCGTCGAACCACGCCTCATCATCCAAGCGATCGAAGAATCCCTCCGGGTCGCTTCCTCTAAGTTCTTCTCCCAGAAGGAGAATGTCCAGGTCCTGTTCAAGCCTGAGAAGGGGGAGCTCCGCGTTTTCGCCGTCATGCGGGTAACGGAGAACCCCAAGAACACCGCCGAGGAGATCTCCATCGAAGAGGCTCGGGCCATCCGCCCCGACGCAAAGGAAGGCGAAACGGTCGAGGTCGACCTGCCGTCCGATACTCTAAGCCGCATCTCCGCCCAGGCCGCGAAACAGGTCATCTTCCAGAAGGTCCGCGACGCCGAACAGGAAAAGATCTACGGCGATTTTGCCCCCAGGATCGGCGAGATCGTCACCGGGGTCGTCCGCAGGGTCGAAGACAACGTCATCATCCTCGAGGTCAACAGGATCGAGGTCTCCTTCCCCCTGCGCGAGACGCTCCCCAACGAGGAGCACCAGCGGGGAGACCTGGTCAAGGCCGTCATAGTCCAGGTCCTCAAGGGCTACCAGGGGCCCCAGATCATCGTCTCGCGGGCGAGCCCGCGGTTCCTGGCCCGGCTCCTCGAGACCGAGATCCCGGAGATCGCCAACGGGGCGATCGAGATCAAAGACATCGTCCGCCAGCCCGGAGAAAGGGCCAAGGTCGCCGTGGCCAGCCTCGAACGCGACATCGACCCTATCGGCGCCTGCATCGGCGTCAAAGGGAACAGGATCCTGTCCATCTCCAAGGAGCTCTTGGGAGAAAAGGTCGACATCATCCAGTGGTCGCCCGACCTCGTCAGCTACGCCAAGGCCGCTCTCAGCCCGGCCAAGGTCGACCGGCTCCAGGTTGTGAGCCAGACGGAGAAAGCCATGCTGGCCGTCGTCCCCCAGGACCAGCTTTCGCTGGCCATCGGCAAGAAGGGGATCAACGTCAAGCTGGCCTCCCGGCTCGTCGGCTGGAAAATTTCCATCAAACAAGAAGACGCGAATGAGTGAACCAACCAAGAAAGACGCCGTGAAGAAAGCCCCCAAAGAGGCCCCGGCCAAGCCGGCTGTGCCTGCGCCCGCCGTCCACAAGCCGGCGGCGCACAAGCCGGTGGCCCCCGCTCCTGTTCGCCCTAAGCCCGCAGCCCCCAAGCCGGCTCCTAAACCGGCGGTGCTGCCTCCAAAACCGGTAGCGCCCGCGCCTTCCGTTCCGAAGCCGGTACCCCTGCGGCCGACCCCTCATAAGCCGACCGCGCCCGTCGTACCCGAGCCAGCGCTGCCTCAGCCGGCACCCCTCAGGCCGACGGTCCCTGCGGCCGCGGCGCCCACGCCCTCGGTCCCCGTCAGACCGACTCCTCCCCCGCCGCCGCCGTCCGCGCCGCCCAAGCCGCGGCACAAAGTCGAACTCCGGGAAGGCTGGCTGCTCAAGGAGGCTGCCGAGGCGATGAAGGTCAGACCTAAGGACCTTTTAGACAAGCTCGCCGCCAAGGGCTTCAGGGCCGACCTCGAAGAATTCGTCGACGCTGAGCTCGCCGCGGTCATCACCAAGGTCACGAACTTCGACGCCGAGTTCATCACCCTCGACCTGGCCATGCGCCGGAAGGCCGAGGGCCGGACGGCCGAGCTCGCGCCGAGGTCGCCCGTCGTCACCATCATGGGCCACGTCGACCACGGCAAGACGACCCTCCTCGACGCCATCCGCTCCTCGAACCTCGTCGACAAGGAGTCCGGCGGCATCACCCAGCACATCGGCGCCTACCGCGTCGCCGCCAGGAACCGCACCATCACCTTCATCGACACGCCGGGTCACGAAGCCTTCACCCAGCTCAGGGCCCGCGGCGCCAAGGCCACGGACATCGTCGTCCTGGTCGTCGCCGCCGACGACGGCGTCATGCCCCAGACAAAAGAGGCCATCGACCACGCCAAGGCGGCCAACGTGCCGATCATCGTGGCCATCAACAAGATCGACAAGCCCGAGGCCAACGTCGACCGCGTCAAGCAGCAGCTCTCGAAGGAGAACCTCCTCGTCGAGGACTGGGGCGGCAAGACGATCAGCGTCGAGGTCTCGGCCCGGGAGAAGAAGAACGTCGGCGACCTGCTCGAGATGATCCTCCTCCTCAGCGACATCCTCGAGATCAAGGCCAACCCCAAAGTCCCCGCCCAGGGCGTCGTCCTCGAGGCCCGCCTCGATAGCCAGAAAGGGCCCATCGCCACCGTCATCGTCCAGCAGGGCACCCTCCAACAGGGTCAAGCCTTTGTCTCGGGCCTGTCCATGGGCAAGGTCCGGGCCATGTTCGACGAGCACGGCAAGGTCCTCAAAAGCGCCGGGCCGTCCATGCCCGTCGAGATCATGGGCTTTTCAGAAGTCCCCGTCGCCGGCGATTTCTTCCAGGTCATGGACGATCCCACGGCGGCCAAACATGTCGTCGCGTTCAGGAGATCCCGGGTCAAGGGGAAGGAATCCCCCCGCGACAGCGGCGTCACTCTCGACGAGATGTTCAAGAAGATCGAGGGCGGTCAGGCCAAGGAGCTGGCCCTCGTCCTCAAGGCCGACGTCCAGGGCTCGATCGAGGTCCTGTCGGACGTCGTCTTGCCCCTCAGCACGGACAAGGTCAAGATCAATGTTGTCCACGCCGCCACCGGCAACATCACCGAGACCGACGTTCTCCTGGCCTCAGCGTCCAAGGCCATCGTCATCGGCTACAACGTCAAACCGAACCCCAAGATCCTCGGCCTGGCCAAGAAAGAAGGCGTCGAGATCCGGACGTATAAAATCATCTACCAGATCGCTGACGACATCAAGAAGGCCGTCATCGGCCTGCTCGACCCGGTCATCAAGGAGACCTTCCAAGGCCGGGCCGAGGTCCGGAAGATCTTCCAGATCCCCAAGATCGGGACGATCGCCGGCTGTTACGTCCAGGACGGACGGATCACGCGCAACGCCGAGGCCCGCGTCCTCCGCGGCCGCGAGGTCATCCACCAGGGACGGATCTCCTCCCTCAAGCACCTTAAAGAAAACGTCACCGAGGTCAAGAAGGACTACGAGTGCGGCATCGGCGTCGGCGGCTTCAGCGATTTCCAGCCGGGCGACACGATCGAGGCGTTCATCCGGGAAAAAGTCAAGGCCGTCTAACGGCGCGGGAGGGTTCCGATGGTCATCGGTGTCCTGACGCTCGATCTTTTTTTTCCCTACTCCCATTCCCTCAAGGACAAGCGGCGCATCCTCCACGGCTTCAAAGACAGGGTCCGAAGGCGCTACAACGTCGCCCTGGCCGAGGTCGACTACCAGGACAAGTGGCAGCGGGCCTTGCTCGGGATCGTCAGCCTCAACAGCCAGCCGACGGTCGTCGAGGAGGTCCTCGGCCACGTCCTGGCCGACGCCCGGAACCTCCAGGAGGCCGAGGTCGCCGGCCAGGAAATCCGCTATGTCTGAAAAAGGCATCCGGCCGCGTCGCGTAGCCGAACTCGTCCAGGCGGAACTCAGCCGCCTCCTCATCAGCGAATTCCAGGATCCCTCTTCGGGGATCCTGACCGTCACCCGGGTCGAGTTAACCCCGGACCTCCACTCGGCCAGGGTCTACCTCAGCGTTTTCGGGCCGGCCGACCCTCAAGACCTCCTCGCCCGCATCGAGAAGAGCAAGGGGCACATCCGGCGAACGCTTGCCTCCCGGGTCAAGTTGAAGTATAATCCCGAACTATTTTTCGCCCTGGATCCGGGCCCCGAGCACCAGGATAGGATCGACAGGCTGATCGAAGAGACAAAGAAGCATGACCGCTGAACCCCGGGAACAGATCGCGGCTAGGATCAAGGCGTCGCGGACGATCGCCGTGACCTCCCACCTCCGGCCGGACGGCGACTCCCTCTCGACGGCCATGGCCCTCAGCCTGATGGGCGGCCTCCTGGGCAAGGATGTCGCTATCGTCAACCATGACCCGACACCCCTGCCCTTCTCCGGCTTCCCCGAGCTCGCCGGAATCCGCATCGGCCAGATCCAGGCGGCGGACTTCGACACGGTCATCCTCCTCGAGTGCGCCGACGTCTCCCGGTCCGGACAGGAAGGTCTGGCCGGGGCCTACAAGATCAACATCGACCACCATTATTCGAACACGCCCTACGCCGACATCAACTGGATCGACCCCGAAGCCCCGGCCGTCGGGGTGATGGTCTTCGACCTTAGCCGTTCCCTCGGCATCAACTTGACACCCGAGATCGCGGAGCATCTCTACTGCGCCATCGTCTCCGACACCGGCTCGTTCCAGTTCTCCAACACGACGCCCCGTGCCCTCGCGGCCGCGACCGAGCTGGCCCGCCTCGGGGCCAGCCCCAATCGCGTCTCGGAGAAGCTCTTCAACAACAACCGGCCTGAGAAAATCAAGCTCCTCGGCCGCGTCCTCTCCACCCTGACCATGAACGGCAAGGGGACGATCGCCGTCATCAGCATGTTCCGGAGCGACACCGAATCCCTCCACCTCAAGGAGATCGACACCGAGGACATGACGACGCTGGCCCGCACCATCAAGGGCGTCGAAATGGTCATGTTCTTCAAGGAGATGGGCCATGAGACCTTCCGGGTCAGCCTGAGGTCGAAAGGCAGCGCCAACGCGGCCCGGGTGGCCGAACATTTCGGCGGCGGCGGGCACATCCACGCCTCCGGCTTCACCGTCTACGGCCCTTATGAGCGTCTCATCCGGGAGGTCCCGGCGATCGTCGAGGCTCTCCTCGACGGGGCATCGCAGGGCCCTTCCGGCCCGTCGGACTGAAGGCCCCGGACAGCCCGGAATGCCCATCGACGGTCTACTCGTCATCGATAAGCCCGCCGGACTCACGTCGCACGATGTCGTGGCCCGGGTCCGCCTGCTCCTGGGGGTGCGGCGGGTCGGCCACGGCGGGACGCTCGACCCGGACGCCACGGGCGTCCTCCTCGTCGCCGTCGGCCAGGCGACGCGGTTCTTTCCCTACCTCTCCAAGGAAGACAAGGTTTACGAAGGCGCGATCCGGCTCGGCTTCGCGACGGACACTTATGACGCCTCCGGGCGTCCGTCCACGGAGGAATCGCGCGATTTCCCCGGCCACGAAGACCTGGCCGGAGCCATGAATAGCTTCGAGGGGAGGATCCTCCAGACGCCCCCGCCCTATTCGGCCAAAAAGCTCGGCGGAAAGCCGGCTTACAAACTGGCCCGGGCCCACAAGGAATTCACCCTGAAACCGTCCGTCGTGACGGTCGAGTGGTTCAGGCTTCGCGATTACCGGCCGCCCCTCGCCGTCTTCGAGACGAAATGCTCGACCGGGACTTACGTCAGGTCGCTCGCCCACGACCTCGGTCAACGCCTGGGCTGCGGCGCCCATCTCGTCGTCCTCCGGCGGACGTCCGTCGGCCCCTACGCCCTGGGCGACGCGGTGCCCCTCGCCGCGTTGGAAGAGGCGGGAGGGAAAGGCGAGGCCACGGCGCTCATCCTGCCTCTCGAACGGCTCCTCCCCGGGGTGCCGGCCGTGGCCGTCCTCCCGGAAGCGGAAATGCGTATCCGCAACGGCGCCGCCCTCGGGCCGGTTCATCTCGGCCCTCCTCCCCCGGACGCTCCCCCTTTCCCCCGAGAAGCGTGCGTCCTGCGGCTGTTCGGAGAGTCGGGTAAACTCCTCGCCCTGGCCCGGCCTTCCCCTGACGGTGAGAGTCTCCACCCCTTCCTCGTCATTTCCTGACCACGGATCGCCGAACCGCCTCCAAAATGCCGAAAACGGCGATTCATCTTGAATTTTGGGCGGGGCTAATGTATTGTATTGTGACTATGCGTCTGAACAAGAACCAGATCGAGCATCTCGGGTCGGTGATCCTGCGCAACCTGACCAAGGAAGGCAAGATCATCTTCGAGGACAAGGCCCGTCTGCTCGAAGAGGTGACCAACCTGCTCATCGAGGAGTTCCAGAAGGAGGACCACCTCGACCAGGAGGTCCGCGAACTGCTCAGCAAGCACATCGAGAAGATCCGCAAGGATAACATCGAATACCAGCAGATGTTCAAGCTGATCAAGACCAAGCTGGCCCGGGAAAAGGGGATCGTCCTGTGAGCAACAGACTGTCGCGGGAAAAGATCAACTACCTGTCCCGCCAGGTTCTCAACGTCCTCGAGAAGGTCGACCAGGTCGATTTCCTGGACGACCCGAACGAGATCCGCCTGATCATCGTCAAGTCCATCGAAGAGGAAATGAAGCTCTACGAGTCCCTCGACAAGAAGGCCATCGACAAGATCCAGTCCCAGAAAAAGGCCATCGAGGAAGGCAGCCGGGAGTACGAGATCCTCTACCGGAAGTACTACAACGACGAGCTGGCCAAGCTCGGCAAGCTCAGCGACTGATTCCCGTCGGGCGCCGGAGAGCGAGCTTGGGGACATGTCCTAAAGGGCCCGGCAAAGGCCCTTTAGGGCGTGTCCCCCTTCTTATTATTCCATTAAGATATTTCCTAAAAGCGCGGCTTCGAGTTACTTCGCCGCGCTTTTATCGGTCGCTTCTAAGAATCCGTTCCCTCCCGCCCCTCCGCTACGGGGGCTATGCATGGCCCCCATCACTGCCCGAGCGACGGAACAGCACCACGGAGCCGCATTTCTGGTAAATATCTGAATGAAGTCTTGATCCGGCTCCTCAGCAAATTCGCTTTAGCTATTCACTGCTAAACGCAGCGTCTGCGGGAAGCCTTATGGCGTCCTTCATCCCCCGTCCGTATACCCCAAATAATCAGAAGAAAAAAAAGGGCCAGAGAGTTCGCTCTCTGGCCCTTTCGGACGTTCGCTGGCGGTTCGGCTTAGAACAGGAACCGGAAGCCGAGTCCGGTCTTGTAATTGTGGTTGAAGGACCGTAAGAGGGGCGCGCGGAACTCGACGAACAACTGGCCCTTGCTCGTCCACTTGTCGAAGACATCGAACCCGGTCTGGGCGACAAGGTCGAGACCGGCCTTGTGGTTCGCGTCTATCGGCTGGGTGGCCGTACTGAAGCCGACGCCGGTGCCCAGGAAGAACTTCTGGAAGTAGCCGTTGACCAGGGCGTCGGCGGTGAAGACGCGGCGCAACGGCGAGCCGGCGAACGGGATGGCTCCGCCGCCGCTCAGCGTGAAGCTCCACTGGTCGGGGGTGATCCAGGCGAATAGGCCGCCGCGCAGGAAGCCGTAGCGGGCCGTGCTCCCGCCGTAGAGGCCGGGGCCGCCGGCGACCGTCCAGAAGAGCTTCTTCTGGGTCACTTCGAAGGTCAGGCGGCAGGGGTCGAAGGCCGGCGACTGGGCGCCGTCGTTGTCGAAGACCGTGACGTTGATCGTGTAGGTCCCGGCCTTGGTGAAGACCTTTTCCCAAATCCAGGGCTTGCGCGTCGTGACGCAGGTGTCGATGATGTTGCCCTGGGCGTCGAGAAGCTCGAAGACGACCTTGACGATCTGGCCGTCGGGGTCGCTCGACCCGGAAGCGTCGAAGGTGATTGGCCGGCCGACGTAATCCTCGCACGGCAGGCACGATGTCCAGAGCTTGCAGATCGGCGGGAAGTTGATGGACACCTTCCCGGCGCATGGGTTGGCCGCCGCGATCCCTTCCATGTTGACGGCCGAGCCCTTGAAGGAGTATTCGCCCGGCTTATCGAACTTCGTCTGCCACTTGGGCGATTGGGGCGTCAGCTCCTGGGCGGCCATCTTCTGGCCCTGGGCGTCGAAAATCTCGACGCTCATCGTCTTGGCGTTCTGCGTCCCGCTCATGTCGACGGTGATCGGGTCGTTGACGTTGGCCCGTTTCGGGCCGACGACGAGGCTGCAGATGGCCGGAGAGATGACGTCCACAACGTTCTTTCCGAGGGCGATGTTGCCGCATCCCTTGGGGATGATGAAATCGTAGATCTTCCCGTCCTTTTTGACCTTGACGATGAAGACCGGGAGGGGAGCCTTCCCCGCCCACTCGACGTTACGGGCGATCTTGACCTGGTCGCGGGACTTGAAAAGCATCCACTGGAATGTCTCGCCGACGGGCAGGGTCGTGTCCGTCCAATCGGCCGTCTTGAGCTGGTCCGTGAAGGGCTCATAGAGTTCGCCGTTCCCCGCCATGTCGAAACCCGTCTTGATTTCGTCGGAATAGCGATCGAAGAGGCCCTTCATGACCTCCGGGGTTGGGACCTGGCCCTTGACCTCGACGAAGGTGTAAAGTCCGATTCTTTTGAGCTTTGTCGTCTGGGCAAAAGACATCGCCGTGAGCACGACGAGTGTCAACACGACGAAAAGTATAATAGACTTGCACAATTTCATTAAAATCCTCCTATGATATGGGTATAAATAAACAAGTTCTCTGGGAATCTATAATAAACTCGGACTTATTTGTCAAGCAAAATTAACCCATTCGACAGAGGCCGGCCGCCAGAAACGCCCTGACGATCCGGAGGATGAGCCCGGAGTCGCGAGGCGGCTGCCGGAGGGCCTCGAGGAGGAAATCCCGGCCCTTGAAGCCGCAGTCGACAAGGTCGTGGAGGAACCGTAAGCCCGTAGGGATGTCCACTTCGGGATGGCACTGCAGGCCCCAGACCGGCTGGCCCCCGAGGCGGAAGGCCTGGACTGGACAGGCGTCGGTCGAGGCGAGGATTTCGAAGGGGGTGGGCATGTCCCGGACCTCGTCGTAATGGACGGAAAATGTGTAAGGCGTCCCGGCCGGGCCCAGGAGTTCGCTCTCCTTGTGCACGCGGATCGGCACCCAGCCGATCTCGGGCCGGTCGCAGCGGCGCACGTGCGACTCGCCGGCGAGGGCGAAGGCGAGGAGCTGGTGGCCCCAGCAGCTACCCAGCACCGCAGCGCCCGCGGCGACCGCCTCCCTGACGATCCCGGCCTCGACATCAACCCAGGGGTCGCGCTCGAGGATGGAGGCCTCGGAGCCCGTCAGGATGAAGTGGGAGTAGGCCGCCGGGTCGGGGAAGCGGCCGTCCCTGGCGACGAAAGCGTCCCACGGGACGGTGAGATGCCGGCTCCAGTGCTCGACGGGCCGGTAGACTCCTGGGTCGATGGAGTTGTCGATGATGGCTACTCTCGCCGCCTGCTTATCATCCGACATGTTTCACTCCGGCTTTTTATTATAAGGTACCCGGCGCAAAAGACAAGGCGGACTTGTCGCGCCCGGCCGAAATCTGTTATAATTCATTCCCGTAAAAATAGGAGAACGACCGTGACATCCGTAAATGAAGATACCGAACTCACCGTCACCACGCCCGACGAGCCCGGCATCTTCGGGCGCGTCCTGGGGACCCTGGCCAACGCCGGCATCAACGTCAAGGCTATCTACCTTTACTCGGAGACCGACCAGAGCCACTTCCACCTCATCACCTCGGACGCCAAGAAGGCCGAAACGGCCCTGCGGACCCTGGGCTACAAGGTCAAGTCGAAGAAGGTGGTCACGGTCCTCTTCACCGACCGGATCGGCGCCGGCGCCGAGATCGGGGCGCTCCTCGGCAACGCGGTCATCGACATCCAATACTCCTACGGTTCGTCCGCGGGAGAAGGCAAGACGCTTATCGTCTTCCACACGAGCAACAACCGCAAGGCCATCGACACCCTGAAATAGGTCGCCCCTTAAGTTTCGTTGACAAGCCGTTGACAAGCGGGGAGAGATGTCATAATATGGCTCTCTTAGAGTTGAAGCAAGGAGGCTATCATGTCAAAAGCCGAGCCTAACGTCGTCCCGTTGTGCGACGTCCTGCTGGTTCTTCTTATCATCTTCATGGTCATTACGCCTCTCGTCCAAAAAGGCATAGATGTCAAGCTCCCCGAGACCCAGTCCGACTCTTCCAACACCGGACAGCCCACGGGCCTTATCGTTCTGACGCTGAAAACGAATGACGCCGCAGAGATCAACGGCATCAGTTACGAATTGCGGGGCCTTCTCGAAGAGCTCCGGCGCCTCTACAGCGCGCGCCAGGACAAGACGATCTTCATCCGCGCCATGGCCAAGCTCCCCTTCGCCAAAGTCATGGAAGTCATCGACATCGTACGCGGTGCCGGGATCGAAACCCTGGCACTGATCCCCGAGTACATCGAAGACTAATTTTTTAACGGCCCTTGATCGGGCCGATCACTTCCCGCGAAATCACCAGCCTCTGGATCTCGTTCGTCCCCTCGTAGATCTGAAGCAGTTTCGCGTCCCGGACGAGTTTCTCGACCGGATAGTCCTTCATGTAGCCGTACCCGCCGTAAATCTGCAGGGCCTCCATGGCGTTCTTCATGCCCACGTCCGAGCCCAGGCACTTGGCCATGGCCGATTCCTTGCCGTTGGGCTTGCCCCGGTCCAAGAGCCAGGCGGCCTTCCAGACGACGAGACGCGCCGCCTCGACATCCATGGCCATCTGGGCGATCTTGAAGGCCGTCGTCTGGAAGGTGGCGATGGGCTTGCCGAACTGGACCCTCGTCTTGGAATACTCGATGGCGTATTCGAGTGCCGCCCGGGCGATGCCGACGCCCGCCGCCCCGACGGCCGCGCGGGTCTTGTCGAACGTCCTCATGGCCACGATAAAACCGAGGCCCTCCCGCCCGATCAGGTGGTCGGCGGGGACGCGGACGTCCTCGAAAAATAGCTCGGTCGTGTTCGAGGCCCGCTGCCCGAATTTGTCCTCGACCTTGCCGACGGAGACTCCGGGGGTATCCCGGGGGACGGCAAAGACGCTTAGGCCACGCGACCCCTTTCCCGGGGCCGAGTTGGCAAAAACGATGTAGAGGCTGGAGACGCCGCCGTTGGTGATGAAGCACTTGGAGCCGTTGATGACGTAAGACGCGCCGTCCTTGCGGGCCGTGGTCTTGATGGCCGACGTGTCCGACCCCGCCTCCCTCTCGGTCAAGCAGTAAGAGGCGAAGGTCATCTGCTTGACGAAGGGGGCGAAGAATCTCTTTTTCTGCTCCTCCGTGCCGAAGAGAATGATGGGCGTGAAGGCCAGGTTGTTGGCCATCATGGTCGTGTACATCCCGGCGCAGCCCCAGGCGAGCTCTTCGCTGATGATGGCCGTCTCGATCTCCGTGAGCCCGCCGCCGCCGTATTCTGCCGGCACCGTGCAGGCCAGGAACCCGACTTCGAAGGCCTTGCGCATCACGTCCTCCGGAAAATCGTGGCCCTGGTCGTAAGCGGCCGCCTTGGGACGCATTTCTTTTGCGGCGAACTCGTGGGCCATCTTCCGGAGAGCGACCTGGTCTTCGGTCAGTTCGAATTCAATCACGGCTCATCCTCTCATTCTTTAGCGAATTTATAGATTCTATTGGAAAAAGCACGAGGAAGTGTATCCGATTCAGCCGGCCCTGTCAATTTAGAGGGCCGGCAGTAATCGCGGCAAGAACGGATTAGAATTCCGGGACAGAGAATTCAAAAGAGCATGTTAAGCCGCGCCGCGATTGCAAGGAGTCCTGTCAATTTCAGGTCCGGCGCGTTTGAAGACGATGTCGTCCCTCCGGATGAGGAACACGGGGTCCTCGATGCCGAAGACGGCGTGGACGACGTCCTGGGCGCGAACCCCCCGGGCCGGCGTTGGAGGAAGCTCGAGAAAAAGGCGGCGGCCGGAAACCCGGAACCCCACCGCCGCCGCCCCGGCCGCCGAGTCCCTGAAGCGGCCGAGTGCGGACTTGAGGGTCTTGACGCTCCAAGCGGGGCCAACGGCCTCGCGCTTCCAGTCGAGCGAGTAGACGAGCCGTTCCATCGCGTTATAGAGCGACGGCGACCCGGCATCGACGCGTTCGAGGCCCGAGAACCTGATCCCCGGAGGAAGGCTCTTGTTGACCCGGGCGAGGAACTCCGCCTCCTCGAGTCGGCGGGCCGAGCGGAACTCGAGGACCTCCCGCAGGGCCTCCATGCCCAGGGGAAGCGCAGGGCCGTAGGACAGGTCCATTTTCGGATGGAACCCTTCGGTTTTCCGGATCTCGATCCCCGCCCGGCGGAAGCTCCTTTGGACGACGTGGATGAGGTCGATGTGGGAAAGGTATCGGGCTTTTCCCCGCTTGGAGTAGACGGCCCTGTAGCGCAGGGTTTCGTCCCCAGGTTCTCCCGCCGGGGCGGCCGGCCCGGGAAGAGGGCCGATCTTCATGGGGCGGGGCGGCTTCTTCCAGGCCCGGGTGTCGCACCCCCCGCACTCCCCGCAGGCCCTTTCGAGGCACGACGGCGACGGCTCCCCACAGAGGGCCAGGTCGAGTTCCCGGGCCAGGTGGCTTTTCCGGAGGCCGCAGTCGAGGTGGTCCCAGGGGAGCGCCGCCTCGCGGGGAAGAGGGTTGAGGTAATCCCGGAAATCGACGCCTTCGACAGCGAAGGCGTCCTTCCAGGCCGCTGTGTCGAGTTTGTCGTCCCACCCGTCGAACCGGGCTCCCCTCCTCCAGGCTTCGAGGAGGACACGGCCGAGCCTCCTATCGCCCCGCGAAAAGACGGCCTCGAGCACGGAAGTCCCGATGGAGTGGGCTTTGAATTCGACGCTCTTGTGCCTGCGGAGCTCCGAGCGGACATACGCCTGTTTCTCGATGAGGACCGCTTCGTCGTCCATGCCTACCCATTGGAAAGGCGTGTGCGGCTTGGGGATGAACGAGGACAGGCTGACGTGGATCCGGGGGTATGACCCAAGGATCGCCCGCCCGAGCTCGAGGCTCTCCCGGACGAGGTCGACGATCCCGGCGAGGTCCGCCTCCGTCTCCGTGGGCAGCCCGACCATGAAGTAGAGTTTGACCAGCTTCCAGCCGCCCTCGAAGGCGAAGGCCAGGGCCTCCCGGATCTCCCGGCCGTCGAGCTTCTTGTTGATCACGGCGCGCAGGCGCTCGGTCCCCGCCTCCGGGACCAGGGTGAAGCCGGTCTTGCGGACCTTGAGGATGTTCTGCACGAGGTCGCGGGACAGTTTCCCCGGCCGGAGCGAAGAGAGGGACAAGGAGATCTTTTCACGCGAGAACTCGTCCATGAGACAGCGGACCGTCTCCTCGAGGTGGGGATGATCGCCGATCGAAAGCGCCGAGAGAGAGGCGTCCTCGTAGCCGGTCTGGCGGAGGCTGCGGAGGGCCGTCTTGCGGATGAAGGCCGGGTCCCTGGGCCGGTGCGGAAAGTAGAGGCTCGAGGCCTGGCAGAAACGGCAGTTCTGGGGACAGCCGCGGGCGGCCTCTATAGCCACGCGGTCGAAGACCACCCGCAGGCTGGGGACGACGATCTTTTCCGGGAAAAAAGACCTGGCGAAATCCCGGAGCTGACGCTTGCGGATGACGGCGGGGGCATCGCCGTCCGGCCGGGGGACGACGAGGGGCGAACCCTCCACGGCCTCGGGGCGGTAAAGGGAGGGAACGTAGACGCCGTCGATGCGGGCCAGTTCGCGGAGCATTGTCCGGCGCGGCACGCTCCGCCGCCGCATGTCCGCCGCGGCCCGGACGATCTCCGGGAAGCCCTCCTCGCCGTCCCCGAGAAAGACGAGGTCGAAGATGTCCGCCACGGGTTCGGGGTTGAAGGCCGCCGGCCCGCCGGCGATGACCAAGGGGTCCGCCTCGGCCCTTTCCGCCGACCTCAGGGGGACCCCGCCGAGGTCGAGGATGGTCAGGACGTTGGAATAGTTGAGCTCGTAGAGAAGGGAAAACCCGACGATGTCGAACTCGCGGAGCGGAATCCCGTTTTCGAGAGAGGCCAGCCGGATGCCGGCCGACCGCAGTTCCCGCTCGAAGTCCGGCCAGGGGGCGAACACCCGCTCGGCCAGTAGGTTCCTGTCCTTGTTAAGCAGGGCGTAGAGGATCTTCTGCCCGAGATAGGACATGCCGATCTCGTAGACGTCGGGGAAGGCCAGGGCCACCTTGGTCCGGACGCGGGCGGGGTTCTTTCGGATCTCGTTCCATTCGCCGCCGACGTACCGGCCCGGCTTTTCGACGCGAGGCAGGATGAGGGCGAGCGCGTTTCTTTCAGACATTGGCGAAGCGTCTCATCTTCACGTTCAAAACGAGACCGCAGGCGATGTAGCTCGTGAGGAGGGACGAACCGCCGTAGCTGATGAACGGCAGGGTGATGCCCACGACCGGGAAGAGGCCGATGATCATCAGGATGTTGACGAGGAACTGGAAGGCGATGAGCAGGGAAGCCATGAAGATGATGTAGACGCCGGCCCTGTCGCGCGCCTTGGAGACGGACAGGAACATCCGGGCGAGCATGAAGAAATAGAGGACGATGACCGCGAAGACGCCCAGAAAGCCGGCCTCCTCTCCGATGACGGAGAATATGAAATCCGTATGCCGGGCGGGGAGGAAGCGAAGCTGGCTCTGCGAGCCCTTCATGAAACCCTTTCCGGAGAGGCCGCCCGCGCCGATGGCGATCTTGGACTGGATGACCTGGTAGCCCGACCCCTTCGGGTCGTGGAGGGGGTTGATAAGGGTCGTCAGGCGTTTTTTCTGGTAATCCTTGAGCCCGATACTCCACCCGCCGATGCCGAGGACCAGGGCCGCGAGGAGGAAGAGTAGGATGGCCCTTTTCTTCAGCCCGGCCAGGATGAGCGCCCCGCCGATGACGGCCAGGAAGGTCATGGCCGTCCCGAGGTCCGGCTGGAGGATGATGAGGATGAGGGGCGCCCCGGAGAACAGCAGGGCGAAGAGCGTGTGCTGGGCCGTCAGGTAGGCGTTCTTGTATTCGGCGAAGAGCCGGGCGAAGACGAGGATCATGACGATCTTGGCTATCTCCGAGGGCTGGAACTGCATCAGTCCGAGGGTGATCCAGCTCTTCGTCCCGGCGACGAACCTGGCGAAGACGAGGGTCGCGGCGAGAAGGGCCACCGTCAGGCCGTAGAAGTAGACCGAGAGCGAGACGAAGAACTTATAATCGATGACCAGGACGAGGACGAGGGCGATGAGTGAGGCGCCGATCCAGATGAGCTGCCTGACGTAATAGTCCCCGGCGAGGAAATGGGAGGAGCTGTAGATGAAGAAAACCCCGATGAGGGAATGCAGGAGGACGAGCCCCAGCAGGACCCAGTCCACCTCCTGGATGAGCCGCCGGTCGAACATCATTTCCCTTGGATCTCCTTGTTGAACAATTCGAACATCCGGGGGGCCACCGGGGCCGCCGTCGCCCCCCCTCCCCCGCCGTATTCGACCAGGACGGTCACCACGATCCGGGGATGGTCGCGCGGGGCGAATCCCGAGAACCAGGAATGCGTCTTGATCTCCCGGCCGGCAAGTGACAGCCGTTCGGCGCTCTCGCGGCTGACGACCTGGGTCGAGCCCGTCTTGCCGCAGACGTCCAGGCCCTCGACGAAAGCGCCCTTGCCCGTGCCGCCGTCGTTGACGGATTTCCACATGCCCGCGATGACGTTTTCGAAGGCCGCCGGTTTGAAAGGCGGCTCTGCGGCCGCGGCGGCGCCCTGACCGTCGTCGGCTGCGGGACCGGCCCTCACTCCGGCAGGGGCGCCCTTGAAGAGATGGGGCCGGACCCCCGGCCCCCGGTTGGCAACGAGCGCGGTGAGGGCCGCGATCTGGAGCGGGGTCACCAGGAGCTGGCCCTGGCCGATGGCGACCGAGATCGTATCCCCGGGATACCAGGGCGTCTTCAGGGTCCTCGCCTTCCACTCCGAGCTCGGCACGAGCCCCTCTTTCTCGCCGATCAGGTCCACGCCGGTTTTTTTCCCGAGGCCCAACCGCCCGGCGGCCAGGGCGATCTTATCGATGCCCATCCGCCCGCCGAGCGTGTAGAAGTAGATGTTGCACGAATTCTTGATGGCGTCGGCCAGGTTCATCGGGCCGTGCCCCGGCGCGAACCAGCAGTGGCGGACAGCGCCGTAGATCTCGGTCGATCCGCCGCAGAAGACGCTCGTGTCGGGCGTCACGTAGCCGAAGCCGAGCCCGCCGAGGCTCATGACCAGCTTGAAGATCGAGCCCGGCGCGTACAGGCCGCGGATGGCCCTGTTCTCCAGGGGCGACAACGGGTCGTTAGTGAGCTGGAGCCATTCGGTCGGAGTGAACCGGGTGATGAACCTGTTCGGGTCGAAGGTGGGGAAGCTGGCCAGGGCCAGGATCTCGCCTGACTGGGGGTCGAGGGCGACGACCACGCCCTCGCGGCCCTCGAGGGCTTCCTCGGCCATGGCCTGGAGCCGGTAGTCGAGCGTCAGGACGACGTCGCCGCCCTGGACGGGGTTCTGACGCGCCTTTTCGGAACGGACCCGGCCCAGGCTGTCGACGACTTCGATGATCTTCCCATCCTCGCCCTTCAGGATGTCGTCGTACTCCCTTTCGACCCCGGTCTTGCCGACCATCTCCCCCGCCCGCGCGGCCCGGTCTGGTTCGGCCCGGATCTCCTCGGGGGTCCGTTCCTGGAGATAACCGAGGACGTGCGCGGCCAGGGTCCCTTTGGGGTAGAACCTCTGGGGTTCCGCTTCCACGACGAGCTCCGGGAACTCGAGCCGACGGCTCTCGATAGGGGCGACGTCGACGGAACTCAGTCCGTCCTCGATGACGATCGGCTCGAACTGCTGAAGGTCCTTGAACTGCTCGACGCGTTTGCGGAGGGTCTCCACGTCGACCTCGAGGAGGCGGCCGACCGCGGCCAAGGACGCTTCCATATCCTTGATGGTCTCGCGAACGAGCGAAACCTTGAAGGACGCCCGGTTGTCGGCCAGGATCACGCCGTTCCGGTCACGGATGAGCCCCCGCGGCGCGGCCAGCGCCCGCTGCCGGGTCCGGTTGGCCTCGGCCAGACCGGAGAACTTCTTGTAATCCACGATCTGGACCTTCCAGTAGTAGGACAGGGCCAGGAAGATCAGGGCGGAGATGACCCAAAAAACAGTGTTCGCCCGGCGGCGCACGAGCGACAGGTCTTCGTAGATTTTTTCCGGCGGCATCATGCGCCTCGAGAGCCCCGGGCCCGAAACCTTCGCTCGACGGCGAAGAGAGAACTCCCCAGGAGCGCCGTGACCAGGGGCTGGAGCAGGATCAGCCCGCCGTGAAAGTTCAGGGATTCCCGGCGGACGACCGCCGTGACAAGGACCCAGAGGATCATCTCCAGGACCGACATGACCAGCATGTACAGGCCGTTGCGGAAGAACGGCGCGACGTCGATCCTCTGCGAGACAAAGCCCGCCCAGAAGCCGAGCAGTGTTTTGGTCAGACCCCCGACGCCGAAGACGCCAAGGGAGAAAGAGTCCTGGACCAGGCCGCACGCCGTCCCCAGGAAGGCTCCGAAGACCTCTCCCCGCCGGACCGAAAAGTAAAGGACGACGACGGAAAAAGCGTTGAGGACGACAAGGAGCATCGGCCCGGCACCGCCGGCCAGCGAATAGACGAGGACGGCGAGGAGCGTCGCCAGGAAGGCTCGGAGGACATCCTTCATGGCGGTTTCCCTCATTCTCCGCCCCCCGCCTTGGTGATAACGGCGACGATGTCGATCGTGTTGAACCGGAAATACGGCTCGACGACGATCCTACGGAAGATCGGCGAGGACTCGTCCTTCCCGAGGCTCCGGATGCTGCCCACGCGCAGGCCGGCCGGGTAGATCTTGTCGTAGCCGGTCGTCAGGAGCTCCTCGCCCGGCTGCCCGCCGCTCGCGCTGGCCAGGACGTAGCGAAGCTCGCAGAAGGCGCCCGACTTGCCGGTCACGGAACCCGTCAGCCGGTCGACGGCGGAAACGACGCTGACGCTGCTGTCCTTATCGGTGATGAGCTGGACCATCGTCTCCTTCAAGCTCACCGGCGCGATCGTCCGCCCCACGAGGTTGCCGAAACGGTCGCACACGGCCATGTCCTTGCCGATGCCGTCCAGGCTCCCCTTGTCGAGGACGATCGTTTGGTACGGGTTGGCGCTGTCGGCGCCGATGACCCGGGCCGGGACGATCGTCCCCCGGAAGGCGGCCAGGCTCTCCCGGACCTTGGCCTCGGACTGAAAGAACCGGAGACGGTCCTCGAGGAAACGGACGTCCTGGTCGCGGAAGAAGATCTCCTTCTTGAGTTGCTGGTTCTCGCCCCGGACGCCGCGCAGGTCGAAATAGTTCGTCCACAGGGACCCGAGGCCTCGAACGGCCCCGGTGACGGCCCTCTGGACCGGGGAGTATAGGAAGAAGATCGATCTCTCGAAAAGCGATTTCTCGGCCCCCCGCGGGATCTGGATGGAGATGAGGAGGATGTTGAAAGCCGCGAGTCCGGCCAGGATGAGGACGCTTCGTCGATTTTCCCAGAGGGGCATGGAACCTCTCGAGCCGTCGCGGCCCTGACCTCAGATGAGCGAGATCTTCTTCAGCAGGTCCAGGTCATCGAGCATCTTGCCGGCCCCGAGGACGACGGTGGTTAGGGGGTTTTCGGTGATGAACACGGGCAGCCGGGTCTCTTCGCGGATCCTCTTGTCCAGGTTCTTGAGGAGCGCTCCGCCGCCGGTCAGGATGATGCCCCGGTCGATGATGTCCGCCGAGAGCTCGGGCGGCGTCCGCTCCAGGGCGATGCGGATGGCGTTGACGATGGCGGCCACGGTCTCCTCGATGGCCTCGCGGATTTCCTGGTCGTCAACGACGATGGTCCTCGGGATCCCCTCCTTCAGGTCCCGGCCCTTGATCTCCATGGTCATCGGCTCGTCGAGCGGATAGGCCGAGCCGATCTGCATCTTGACGATCTCGGCCGTCCGCTCACCGATGAGCAGGTTGTACTTTTTCTTCAAGTAGTGGATGATGCCATCGTCCATCTCGTTGCCCGCGACGCGGATGCTGTGGTTGAAGACGATCCCGTCGAGGGAGATGACGGCGATGTCGGTCGTGCCGCCGCCGATGTCGACGATCATGTTCCCGGCCGGCTCGGAGATGGGGAGGCCCGCTCCGATCGCGGCCGACATGGGCTGTTCGACGAGGTAGACCTCCAAGGCCTTGGCCCGCAGGGCCACGTCCTTGACGGCCCGGCGCTCGACCTGGGTGATCCCGGTCGGGATGCCGATGACGATCCTCGGCCGGAGCAGAAAACCGTGGTTGCCCATGGCCTTCTTGATGAAGTGGTCGAGCATCTTCTCGGCGATCTCGAAGTCGGCGATGACGCCGTCACGCATGGGTTTGATGGCCATGACGATCGCCGGCGTCTTGCCGAGCATTTCTTTCGCCCGCGAACCGACGGCTTCGACCTTGCCCGTCAACTTGTTGACGACGACGATCGAGGGCTCCTGGACGATGATGCCCTTGCCCTTGAGGAAGACCAGGGTGTTGGCCGTCCCCAGGTCGATGGCCAGGTCGCAATAAAATCTGTCTTTCAACCAGCTGACAATGCTCATCTTGCCTCTCTCCTCAACGATGTCCTTTTTAACATATTTCGCCGCCCGAAGCAAATCGAGGGACCGCCGGCGGCCGCGGACGGGCCTTTGGCCGGGCTTGACTTTGATTCCTGACTTCAAATATACATTAGGAAACTTCGGAAAGGAGCTCGCGATGAGTCATCAACCCTACGTCCCCGAAAAAACGGACCAGAGGGAGTTCACCCTCCGGGCCATCCTCATCGGCCTCGTTATGACGGTCATCCTCGGCGCGGCCAACGCCTACCTCGGCCTGAGGGCCGGCATGACGATCGCGGCCACCTATCCGGCCGCGGTCATCGGCATGGCCGTCCTGCGGATCATGAAGGGCTCGATCCTTGAGGAGAACATCGCCCGCACGGTCGGCTCGATCGGAGAGTCGATCGCCGCCGGGGCCATCTTCACCATCCCCGCCTTCCTCATCTCCGGGGCCTGGCTGAAGTTCAACACGGTCGAAGCGTACCTCAAGTCCTCGGCCCTTATGTTCGTCGGAGGCCTCTTGGGCATCATGTTCGTCACCTTCCTCCGCCGGGTCATGGTCCACGACCCCGACCTCGTCTTCCCCGAATCCGTCGCCGCCGCCGAGATCCACAAGGCCGGACAGAAAGGCAGCCAGGGCTCGAAGTTCCTTTTCCAGGCCATGGGACTGGGCGCGCTCCTCTACTCCCTCGGCGTCATCCAGGTCTTTGCCGCCAGCAAAGACTTCATCATCCGCGTCGGCAAGCTCGGGACGAGCTTCGTCCGGCTGGGCGCGGCGAAAGACGCGGCCAAGATCGGCGCGGGCGGCACCGTGGCCGTCTCAGGTCCGGGCATCTTCCCCGCCTACATCGGCGTCGGCTACATCATCGGGCCGCGCCTGGCCGCCCTCAACTTCGCCGGCGGAGTCCTGGCCTGGGGCCTGTTCGCGCCCCTGCTGATGTTCTTCCTCGGGCCCCAACTCATTGGCGCTTTCTACGGACCCGGTGTCGCGGCGGCCGACGTCAGCTGGCCCAGTATGGTTGAGAACGTCTGGAAGTTCATCATCCGGCCGATCGCCGTCGGCGGCATGCTCGTCGGCGCCGGCTTCACCCTTTACCGTATGCGGAAAAGCCTGGCCACTGGGATCAAGCGGTCCCTCGGAGACGTTAAAAAGGCCGCCGGCCAGGCCGAGGTCACCAGCCGTATCGAAAAGGACCTCAACATCAAGGTCGTCCTGGGCGGGCTCGCCGCGACGTTCTTCTTGATGATCTTCGTCTACAAGATCTTCGCCGGAACCTGGCCGCCGGCCGTTCTGGCAGCCGTGGTCATGGCCATCGCCGGCTTCTTCTTCGCCGCGGTCTCGGGCAACCTCGTCGGGACGATCGGGGCCTCGAACAATCCCATTTCAGGCTTGACCCTGTCGACGCTGATCATCGCCGCCCTGCTCATGGTCGTCGTCGGCGCCACCGGAATGAGCGGCGTCGCGGCCGTCCTCGGCGTCGCCGCCGTCGTCTGCGTCTCCTCGGCCGTCGCCGGCGAGATGCTCCAGGACCTCAAGGCGGGACATATCCTCGGCGGCACGCCCTGGAAGATGCAGGCCGGCAACATCCTCGGCATCCTCGTCGCTTCTCTCGTCATGTACTTCCCGCTGATGCTCCTCCACGGCGCCTTCACCTTCGGCAGCAAGGAACTGCCCGCGCCCCAGGCCGGCCTCATGGCCGCGCTGGCCAAGGGCATCGTCGGCGGCGAGATGGCCTGGCCCCTCGTCATCGTCGGCATGCTCATGGGCTTCGCCTTCATCCTCGTCCAGGTCAAGTCGCCGATGCTCGTCGCCGTCGGCATGTACCTGCCGCTCGAGACGACCTTCGCCATCTTCGTCGGCGGCATGTTCAAGGGCCTCGTCGACAAGTCCATGGCCAAGAGGAAATTCAACCCCGCCCAGACCGCCCGGGCGACCAACGTCGGCATCCTGCTCGCGGCCGGGCTGATCGCCGGAGAAGCATTGATGGGCCTCCTCAAGGCGGCCTGGAAATTCTTCTTCCTCCAGAACTACATCCATTCCGATATCCCGGCGCTCTTCAAGAGCGGCAGGTACTTCGGCGTTGTCGACCTCTATATCGGCGGCCTCGCCGTCCTCGTCCTCATCGGGCTTTATCTCATCAATGTGCCGCTCAAGAACGCCGGCGCCGCCGACGAACCGGCGCCGCCTTCGGCAGTGATCTGATCTTAAAGAGGGACAGTCCCCATTCGGGGACAGTCCCTCTTTGGGGGCTGTCCCTCTTTGTCATTTTCGGGTAGAATATGGACGGAAAATTACATGGCCGTCCGTGAAATTCTCATCATCGGGCACCCGACGCTCGTCAAGAAGGCGGAGCCCGTCGAGCGCGTCGACGAGGAGATCGTTCGGCTCGCCGGAGACATGGTCGAAACGCTGCACGCCGCCCCGGGCATCGGCCTGGCCGCGCCCCAGGTCGGCGTCAGCAAGCGGCTCATCGTCGTCGACCTCTCGGTCGGCGAGAGGAAAGACGACCTGATCGTTCTTGTCAACCCGGAGATCGTCAGGAAAGAGGGCAAGGTCACCTGCGAGGAAGGCTGCCTGTCGGTCCCGGACATCCGCGAAAAAGTCGCCCGGCCCTACCGGGTGACCGTCAGCGGCCTCGACCTCGAGGGACAGACGGTCGAGGTCGAGGCCGAAGACCTGCTGGCCCGTGTCCTCTGCCACGAGGTCGACCATCTCGATGGGATCCTCTTCGTCGAGAAGCTCTCTCCCCTGAAGCGGAAGCTCATCCGGAAAAAACTGAAAAAAAACGCGGCGGCCGGCAAGAAAGCATGAAGATCGTCTTTTTCGGGAGCCCGGCGGCGGCCCTCCCCTCCCTCCGGGGACTCATCGACGCGGGACACTCCGTCGAGCTCGTGGTCACCCAGCCCGACCGGCCGGCGGGACGCGGCCGGAAGCTCCAGCCGTCGGCCGTTAAGGCTTTCGCCGTCAAGCGGGGAATCTCCGTGATCGAGCCGGCGAAGATCCGGACGAACGAACCGGCCCTCGAAAGGATTCGGGCGGTCGGGCCCGACGTCAACATCGTCGTTGCCTATGGGCAGATCATCCCGAACGCCATCCATGTCCTCCCCGGGCACCGCTCACTCAACGTCCATTTCTCCCTTCTCCCCAAATACCGCGGCGCGGCCCCCGTCCAATGGACGATCCTCAACGGCGACGCCGAGTCCGGGGTGACCATCATCGAGCTCAACGACAGGATGGACGAAGGCGACATCTTGGCCATGAAGCGTATTCCCGTCGGGCCGCGCGAAACGGCCCGGGAACTCGAAGAACGGCTGGCCGGACTGGGGGCGGCGCTCCTCCTCGAGACGATCGAACACATCGACGGCTTCAGCCGTATCTGCCAGGACAACAGTCTGGCCACGCCGGCCCCCAAGATCAAGAAAGAGGACGGCCGGATTCGCTGGGAGGACGCGGCCCCGGCCGTGGACCGGAGGGTCCGGGCCCTGGCCGACCGGCCCGGCGCGTACACTTTTTTCAAGGGGCGGAGAATCGGCATTTTGCGCGGCAGGAACCTCGAAACGGCGAGCGCCGGGCAGGCGCCGGGCACGGTCCTCACCGTCGGGAAAGACGGCCTGACGGTCGCCTGCGGCGGCGGCACGGCCTACCTCGTCGAGGAGCTCCAGCCGGAAGGCAAGGGCCCGATGGCGGCCTACGTGTTTTCTCTCGGGACGAAGATAGACCCGGGCGATTGCTTGGGGTGAGGGCCAGCCGGCGGCCGGCTATTCTTCCAGAAGATAGGACCTGGGATCGACTCGCTTGCCGTCCCGCCAGACTTCGTAGTGGACGTGGGGGCCGACGGCCTTACCGGTCATGCCGATGTAGCCGATGATATCCCGCCTTTTCACCTTTTGCCCCGCCTTCACGGCGAAGTTGCTCATGTGGCCGTAGACGGTCGTGAAGCCGTTGCCGTGGCTGATGGTGACGTTCTTGCCCAGATACTTGTCCGTCTGGACATTGATGACGATGCCTTCGGCCGTAGCCACGATGGGGTTGCCGACGTTGGTCGAGATATCGATGCCGTAGTGCATCGTCCACTCCCCCGTGAAGGGATCGTTCCTGTGGCCGTAAACCGAGGCTAGCCAGCCCACGGCCGGCGCGATGGACGGCGTCGAAGCCAGGCGGAGGCTGTCGCTCTCGAAGAAATTGAGCAGGCTGTTGAGGTTGCTCTCGATGCTCAGGGCCTTCTGGCTCAGGCTCTGGATCATCCCCTGGGAAAGCGTCTGGGGGCCGCTCGGGGCGGGCGCCTGTTCGGGCTCGGGTTCCTCGTCCTTCCCCGGGTCGCCGCCGCCGATCCCTGCCGGGGCGGTCAGGACGTCGGCCGACTTCAGCCCGGCCATGACGTTGAGCTTCTTGGTGTAGCTTTCGAAGTGGGAGATCGTCGCCTGGAGCTCGCCGATGGACTTCTCGTAATTGGCGATCGTCGTCTTCTGCTCGGCCGTTTCCGCCCGGAGGGCCTTGTATCTGTCGCGGATGACGCTCATGCGGACGTAGTCGACGAGCACGGCCGCGAGGGCCAAACCGAGGACCGCTCCGCCCACGGCCAGGATCTTCAGGGCCCGCTGGGAAAAACTCAGGGTTTTAGTGCTGGTCTTCGTGTGCGGGACGATGATGACGGAAAGGTGTTTCTTGGACATGTTCCTCATCTTAAATACCACACATGATCAAAAAGTGTCAAGCCCTTTTTAGGGGGAAATTACTCTCCCCCCTTTTGGCTAGCCGAAGTACCTTGAAGAGGGATAGGTCCTCGCCGCAAAAGGCTCGTCCTCAGGCGGAAAGAATGGGCAAGCGGTTATCCGCCGCAGAGGACCGACCCGCCGTTGACGTCCAGGATCTCCCCAGTGACGTGCCGGGCCAGGTCCGAGGCCAGGAACAGGATCGGGCCGGCGATGTCTTCCGCCGGGGGGATCCGCCTCAGGGGGATGGTCTGACGGACCTTTTCCTTGAAGCCGGGCTCGCTGAAGGAGGGCGCGCTCATGTCCGTGTCCACCCAGCCCGGGGCCACGGCGTTGACCCGGATGCCGAACGGGGCCAGCTCCACGGCCAGGGACTTGGTCAGGGCATGGAGGGCGCCTTTGCTCGCCGCGTAGTGGGAATGGAGCGCCTCTCCTCTGACGCCGGCCGTCGAGGTGACGTTGATGATCCAGCCCCGGCCGTGCTGCTTCATGGCCGGGACGACGGCGTTCGTAGCGTAGAAGACCCCATCCACGTTGATCCCGATCGTTTCCCGGTAGACGGCGTCGTCCATCCGGCCCATCTCGAGATAGGTCCAGACCCCGGCGTTGTTGACCAGGGTGTCGAGCTCCCCCCATTTGGCCAGGATATCCCCGACCATCCGGTCGACGTCGGAACGGGAGGACATGTCCGCCTTGTAGACGAGACATCGGCGGCCGAGCTTTTCCACGCCCTTTAATACTTCTTCGGCCGCCTTTTGGTTGCTGACATAGTTCAAAGCGACGTCGGCGCCCGCTTGCGCGAAGAGGAGGGCCGTCGCCCGGCCGATCCCCCGCGATCCGCCTGTCACCAGAACCTTGCGGCCGTCGAGCCGGATCATCGGACATACCCCAGGCTGAGGCCCTTCATCTCGTCGAACTGCAGATAACGATGGATGGTTTCGGACTGAGGGATGATTTTCTCCCTGAACAGGGCGAAATACTCCTCCGGCCGGGGAAGCTCTCCCTTCACCGCGGCGATCGCCGCCAGCACGGCGGAGCCGAGATAGACCCTGGCCCCGTCCCCCAGCCGGTCATCGAAATTGCGCGTCGAGGTGGACATGACAGTGGCCTTGGGGGCGACCCGGGCCTGGTTCCCCATACAGAGCGAACAACCGGGGATCTCCATCCGTGCACCGATGGCGTTGAAGATCGCATAGTACCCCTCGCGCATAAGCTGAGCCGCGTCCATCTTCGTCGGCGGGGTCAGCCAGATTTTGGCCTTGGCCATCCCCGCCCCTTCGAAAATCCTCCCGGCCGCCCGGAAATGCGCGATATTGACCATGCAGGAACCGATGAACACCTCGTCAATCTTGCCGCCGGCGACCTGGGAGAGGAGCCGGACATCGTCGGGGTCGTTGGGGCAGGCCAGGATGGGCTCCTTGATCTCGGCCAGGTCGATCTCGAGGACGGCCTTGTATTCGGCGTGCGCGTCCCTCTTGAGGAGGACGGGATTCTTCAGCCATTCGCGGCAGGCGGCGACCCTCTTGCGGAGCGTGTCGGCGTTCTCGTAGCCTTCCTCGATCATCTTCTCCATGAGGGCGATGTTGCTCTTGAGGTATTCGGCGACGCGCTCCTCCTTGAGGGAGATCAGAGCGGCCGCGGCCGACCGCTCCGCCGAGGCGTCGGTCAGCTCGTAGGCCTGGTCCACGGTCAGGTCCTCGAGTCCTTCCATTTCCAGGACGCAGCCGTTAAAGACGTTCTTCTTGCTCTTCTTTTCGACCGTCAGCAGACCTTTCCGGATAGCGAAGTACGGGATGGCGTTGACGGCGTCGCGCAGGGTGATCCCCGTGTTCAATTTCCCCGTGAACCTGACGAGGACGGATTCCGGCATGTCGAGAGGCATGAAGCCGAGCGCCCCGGCGAAAGCGACGAGACCCGAGCCGGCCGGGAAGCTGATGCCGATGGGGAAGCGCGTATGGGAGTCGCCGCCCGTGCCCACGGTGTCGGGCAGGATGAGCCGGTTCAGCCAGGAATGGATGACCCCGTCGCCGGGCTTGAGGGAGACGCCCTTGCGGGCGACCATGAACGGGGGGAGAGTCTTATGCATCTTGGCGTCGGTCGGCTTCGGATATGCGGCCGTGTGGCAGAACGACTGCATGAAGAGGTCGGCCTGGAATTCGAGGCAGGCCAGCTCCTTGAGCTCGTCGGCGGTCATGGGCCCGGTCGTGTCCTGGGAGCCGACCGTGGTCATGCGCGGCTCGCAGGCGGTGCCTGGCAGGACGCCCTCGATGCCGCAGGCCCGGCCGACGATCTTCTGGGCCAGCGTGTAGCCTTGCTTCGGCTTAGGCTTGGGATTCTCGACGGCGGTGAAGAACTCCGCTTCGCCCAGGCCGAGCGCCTTGCGGGCCTTGGCCGTGAGCTGGCGGCCGATGATGAGCGTCAGACGGCCGCCGGCCCGGAACTCGTCCTTGAGGGTGGGGGGCTTCGTCTCGAGCTTCGAGATCTTTTCGCCGCCCGCGCCGAGGATGACGCCGGCCTTGAAGTCGAGGGTGATGACGTCCCCCGTTTTCATCCTGGTCACGTCGGCCGTGAGCGGCAGGCCGCCGGAGTCCTCGGCCGTGTTGAAGAAGATCGGGGCGATCAGGCTTCCGACGACGACGCCGGCGCGCCTCTTGTTGGGGACGAAGGGGATGTCCTCACCGATGTGCCACATAAGCGAGTTGCAGGCGGACTTGCGGCTCGACCCCGTGCCGACGACGTCGCCGACGAAGGCCACCCGGTGGCCCTCTCCGCGGAACTTCTTGATGACGTCGTTCCCGCCGGGGAAGCGGGTCTGGCCCATCGACTGGGCGTGAAGGGGGATATCGGGCCGGGTCGGCGCGTGGCCGGCCGGGGAGAAGTCGTCCGTGTTGATCTCGCCGTCGACCTTGAAGACCTTGAGGACGAGCTTATCCGGGAATTCCGGGCGGGACAGGAACCACTCCCCTTTCGCCCAGGATTCCAGAACGGACTTGGCCCAGGGGTTCGTCCCGGCGAGCTTGACGATCGTCTCGAGACGGCCGTAAACGAGGACGATTCTCTTCAGGGCTTCGGCGGCGGCCGGGGCGATGTCATTGTCGGAGAGCGCCTCGACCAGGGGCTCGACGTTGTAGCCGCCGAGCATCGTCCCCAACATCCGGACGGCGTCGTCGCGCGAAACGGCCGGCGACTCGACGCTTCTCTTGGCCACCGCGGCCAGCCATTCGGCCTTGACCTTGGCCGAGGGGTCGACGCCCGGCGAGACCCGGTTCTCGAGGAGGCCGCGTAGAAGGGCGGCCTGATCCGCGGCAGGTTTCTCGAGGTTCCGGCAGACTTCTTCGACCTCGGAGGGCGTCAGGGGAAGCGGCGGCAATCCGGCCTTGGCTCGCTCTTTCTCCTGCTCGAAATAGGAATCCAACATGGTTCGTCTCCTCGTGTCCGTTATTGCGCGTTCTAATGTATCGGTTTTGCAGCCGATTTGTCAAAACACGCTTGGCTGAATGCCCGCCCTCAAACGTTCGGGGTATCCCCGCCGTCGGCCACAGAGGGGCCTCGGGCATCGTCTCCATTCGCCGCGGTGATTCTTAACGCCATTCCCGGGCCGCAAGCCGCCGCCCGTTTTGGCAGCAATGGGGGCCATGCCTATCCCCCGGCCCCCCGGGAACCAGTCCCGGCGGTTCCCCCATCAGCAAACTGATGGGACCCCCTCCGCTACGGGGGCTAGTCATGGCCCCCATCACTGCCCGGGCAGCGTCCGCGGAGGGGAGCATGTCCCCATCTCCGTCACGCTGACCGCCTTAATCACCGCTTTATGCTCCCTCCGACGACACCCCTCGGCCCCATTTGGCCTCGCTCCTAAAACGTCTTATCGGGCACTGGCTACGGGGACATGTACCGCTTCGAGAGAAGCGGTACGTGTCCCCATTCTTTCTTCTCAGATTTCGCTCCCCGCCGGTCCCCATCACTGCCGGAACGGGTGGTGTCGAACTGAGGGGCGACGACCTAAAAATCCAGTTGCATTTATCCGGGAATACAGATAGAATTCGGTTTCAGTTTTTTGTCTAAATTTATATCTAACGGAGGGATTCACAGAATGGATATCGCCGCTATCGACAGAGCCAAGGAGCATTTCGGCAAGCTCCTCGAAGCACAGATGAAACGGATGGAGAAAGTCAAAGCCTCTCCGGACTGGATCGACTACTCGAAGATCTCGCCGCTCAAGATCGGCATCCTGGCCGGTGACGGCATCGGAGTCTACATCGCCGCCCAGTCGAAGCGCGTCCTCGAGTTCCTGCTCCAGGACGAGGTCAAGGCCGGCAAGGTCGTCACCGACGACATCGAAGGCCTGACCATCGAGAACCGCGCTGCCCACGGCTGCCCCATCCCGGCCGACGTCCTGGCCGAGATCAAGAAGTACCCCGTCACCCTTAAGGGCCCCACGACGACGCCGCGCAAGGGCGACCCCTGGCCGAACATCGAGAGCTGCAACGTAGCCATTCGGAAAGAGCTCGACCTCTTCGCCAACGTCCGGCCCGTCCGCATCCCGAAGCAGGGCATCGACTGGATCTTCTTCCGCGAGAACACCGAGGATCTCTACGCCCTCGGCTCCAACGGCATCGACGTCGACGCCGACATCTCCATCGACTTCAAGCTCATCACCGGCCCCGGATCCGACCGCATCTGCCGCCTGGCCTTCGAGCACGCCAAGAAGAACGGCCGGAAGCGGGTCACCTGCGTCACCAAGGCCAACGTCGTCAAGACGACCGACGGCCGCTTCCTCGAGAACTTCTACCGCATCGCCAAGGAGTACCCCGGCATCAAGGTCGACGACTGGTACATCGACATCATGACGGCCAAGCTCGTCGACGAGAAGCGCCGCCGCGACTTCCAGGTCATGGTCCTGCCCAACCTCTACGGCGACATCCTGACCGACGAGGCCGCCGAGTTCCAGGGCGGCGTCGGCACGGCCGGCAGCGCCAACATCGGCAAGCGGTACGCCATGTTCGAGGCCATCCACGGCTCGGCCCCGCGCATGGTCACCGAGGGCCGGGCCCAGTACGCCGACCCGTGCAGCATGATCCGCGCCGCGGCCATGCTCCTCGGCCACATCGGCTACACCGACAAGGGCAAGAACCTGGAAATGGCCCTCGACATCACCGGCCAGTACGAGAAAAAGCTGCTCATCACCGGCCGGGCGACAGGAGTGACCGGAGCGGAGTTCACCGACTACCTCATGGACTGGGTCAAGAGCCCCAAGCTCAAGCAGACCTGGGAAGGCTACGTCAAGGCCTGAGCCAGGCTAATTCATAAAAAGGAGTTCGACATGCGCAAGAAAATCGCCCTCATCGGCGGCGGGCAGATCGGCCAGATCCTGGCCATGCTCGCGGCCCAGAAGGAGCTCGGAGACATCGTCATCCTCGACATCCCCGAACTCGAGAACCCGGCCAAGGGCAAGGCCCTCGACCTCATGGAGATGGCCCCCCACGGCAACTACGACGCCAATATCACCGGCACGTCCAACTACAAGGACATCGAAGGCGCGGACGTCGTTATCGTCACGGCAGGCAAACCCCGCCAGGCCGGCATGACCCGCGAAGACCTCCTGGCCGTCAACCTGGAGATCATTAAGCAGGTCGCGGCGGGCGTCAAAAAGCACGCGCCCAAGGCGTTCTGCATCATCGTCACCAACCCGCTCGACGCCATGGTCTACGCCTTCTCTAAGCTCACCGGCTTCCCGCGGCACCAGGTCATCGGCATGGCCGGGACCCTCGACACGGCCCGCTGGCGCGCCTTCGTCGCCATGGAGCTGGGCGTGTCCGTGTCCGACGTCGCCGGGACGGTCCTCGGCGGCCACGGTCCGGACATGGTGCCCCTCCCCCGCCTGACCACGGTCGGCGGCGTGCCCCTCACGGAGATCGCCACCAAGGAACAGATCGACAAGCTGGCCACCCGGACCCGCGAAGCCGGGACCGAGATCGTCAAGCTCTTCGGCAAGGGGTCGGCGTTCTTCAGCCCGGCTTGGAGCGCCATCATCATCGCCGAGTCCTACCTCAAGGACAAGCGCCGCGTCCTCCCCTGCGCCGTCCTCTGCGAAGGCGAGTACGGCGTCAAGGGCCTGTTCATCGGCGTGCCCTGCCTCGTCGGCGCCAAGGGCATGGAGAAGATCTTCGAGATTAAGCTCAACGACGAAGAGAAGGCCATGCTCCAGAAAACCGTCGGCGGCGTCCAGAAGACCGTCGAAGAGACGAAGCTCTAAGCTCTCGCTCACTTAAGGATTTCCGGCCGGGGGCCGGCGCTGCCGCCCCCGGCTTTTTTCCCTTGAGCGGTCCCTGTTTTTTTTCGCTCGCACGGCCTATAATAACCCCCGGCCGAAAACCACTCTCAAACACCAGCCCTGATAAACGATGAAATTCCAACCAGAGTCATGACATGAACGAAGAGAACGGCGGCATCGGGGACAAGATCAAGCGGACCCTGATCGGCAAGCCCCGCAATATCAAGGACCCGTCCATATTCCACAAGCTGGCGTTAATCCCGATCCTGGCCTGGATCGGCCTGGGCGCCGACGGCCTGTCCTCGGCCTCCTACGGCCCCGAGGAGGCCTTCAAGGTCCTGGGCAAGCACACCTACTTGGCCCTGGCCTTGGCCGTGGCCACGGCCTTGACCGTGTTCATCATCTCTTACGCCTACTCGCGCATGATCGAGTACTTCCCGACGGGAGGGGGCGGCTACGTCGTCGCCACCCACACCCTTGGAGAAAAGGCCGGCGTCGTCTCCGGAAGCGCCTTGCTCGTCGATTACATGCTGACCATCTCCGTGTCCATCGTCTCCTGCGGCAACGCCCTTTTCAGCTTCTTCCCGGCTTCCTTCCAGCCGTTCAAGACGCCGTTCGAGATCCTGGCCATCGTCTTCCTCGTCGTCATCAACCTGCGCGGCATCAAGGAATCGGTGACCATGCTCGCGCCGATCTTCATCGTCTTCGTTTTGACTCACGTCCTGCTCATCGGCTACGGCATCCTCAAGCACATCCCCGAGATCGGGGCTGTCGCCGGCGGGGTCCGTTCCGGCTTCCAGTCGGGCCTGACCACGCTCGGCTTCGGCGGCATGGCCTTCCTCTTCCTGCGGGCCTTCTCCATGGGCGGCGGCACGTTCACGGGCATCGAAGCCGTCTCGAACGGCCTCCAGATCATGCGCGAGCCGCGGGTCCAGAACGGCAAGAAGACTATGGTCTATCTCTCCGTTTCCTTGGCCCTGACGGCCGGCGGCATCCTCGTCTGTTACCTCTTCCTCGGCGTCTCGCCGGTCGCGGGCAAGACCCTCAACGCCGTGCTCGCCGGCGAGGTCTTCGGCGGCTGGGGCATCGGCGCCATCTTGGCCTTGATCACGATCCTATCCGAGGGCGCTCTGCTCCTCGTCGCCGCCCAAACGGGCTTCGTCGACGGGCCGCGGGTCATAGGCAACATGGCCGCTGATTACTGGTTCCCCCACCGCTTCGCCTCCCTGTCCTCACGCCTGACCATGCAGAACGGCGTCCTGCTCATGGGCGGCTCGGCCATCCTTCTCCTCCTCTATTCCCGCGGCCGGATCTCGACGCTCATCGTCATGTATTCGATCAACGTCTTCCTGACCTTCTCCCTGTCTCAGCTGGGCATGTCCCGGTTCTTCATCAAGAACCGTCGCCAGGATCCCACGTGGAAAAAGCACCTGCCGGTCCACCTCGTCGGCCTGGCGCTCTGCGTGACCATCCTCATCGTCACCATACTCGAGAAGTTCACCCAGGGCGGCTGGCTGACGCTCGTCATCACCTCGGTCGTGATCGCCCTCTGCTACCTCATCAAGGGCCATTACAACAGGGTCAGCAAGGGCGTGCGGGAGCTCGACGACATGCTCGTGACCATCCCCCACAAGGGCCAATACAACACCGACCCGGCCGACCCGAAGGAGATGACGGCCATCCAGCTCGTCAGCGGCTACTCCGGTTTCGGCGTCCACACATTCCTGTCGATCATCCGCGGCTTCCCGGGGCTCTACAAGAACTTCGTCTTCGTCTCCGTGGCCGAGGTCGATGCCGGGGCCTTCAAAGGGTCTGAGGCCGTCTCCTGCCTGGAAGGCTCGACCTGCAACGCCCTCAAGAAGTACGTCGACCTGGCCCGCCGCCTGGGCTTCCCGGCCGAGTCCCGCCACGACATGGGTATCGACGTCGTCGAAACGGCCTCGGCCCTCTGCCAATCCGTCGCCCGCGAATTCCCCAAATCCACCGTCTTCGCCGGGCAGACGGTTTTCCACCGGCCCGGCATCGTCAACCGCATCCTCCACAACGAAACGGCTTTCGCCATCCAGCAGGAACTGCGCTGGAAGGGGATCACGACGGTCATCCTGCCGATTCGCATCAACATCTGACCCTTGGGGACATGCACCGCTTCGAGAGAAGCGGTACGTGTCCCCGTTTTTGTCGCCGGGAAGAACCCGGGACATAACCCTTTTCCTTTGAAAAGGGATTGTGTCCCAAGGATTCTTCCGGGAGGGCGATTGACAAATCTCAGTCGTCCGGATATTAAGGGGGAACACGAAACACGTTACCCGACGAGGAGGTTCCCTATGCCCCGAACCGGATCGAAGAAAACTCCACTCCCCGCACTCATCGCCGTCGCGGGTTTGGCCGCGGCCCTCCTCGCCGGGATGGCCTGTCGTGTCACCTCTACTTCCGGAGGCGCCCGGGTCGAGGAAAAAACCGAGGCCATCCGGACCTATCCCTTCTCCGACCCGGACCCGGTCCCGATCTTCGCCCGGTCGTCGATGGGAGGCCAGGGGGCGAGGCTCTACCCATACTTCGTCTTCGACCGCTTCACGGCCGAGCCCGTCGAAAAATCCTGGACGGTCGTCCGCCTGAAAAATCCCTACATCGAAGTTGCCGTCCTGCCTCAGGCCGGAGGAAAGGTCTGGGGGGCCTCCGAAAAGGCGACGGGCCGGGAGTTCCTCTACTGGAACCACGTCCTCAAGTTCCGCCAGATCGCCCTGCGTGGCCCGTGGACGTCGGGCGGCATCGAGTTCAACTTCGGCATCGTCGGCCACGCCCCTTCGACTGCGACCCCCGTCGACTACTTTCTCCGGCAAAACCCCGACGGGAGCGCGAGCTGTGTCGTCGGGACGATGGACCTGCCCTCACGGACCCGCTGGAGCGTCACCATCACCCTGCCCAAGGACGGCGCCGTCTTCGAGACCAACGCCCTCTGGGTCAACCCAACGCCTTTCAGCCAGTCCTACTACGCCTGGTCTTGCGCCGCGGTGAAAACCGCCGATGACCTGAAATACATTTTCCCCGGTCAGTGGTCCATCGGCCACGACTATTCCGTCCCGCTCGAGCCCTGGCCCGTCGATCGCAGCGGCCGGGACCTCTCGTATTACAGGAACAACGCCTTTCCCGGCTCCAAGAGCTATTTCACGGTGGGCGAATACGAGGACTTCTACGGCGGCTGGTACGAGAAGGCCGACGCCGGCTTCGGACACTGGTCCCGCTACGAGGACATGCCCGGCCGCAAGGTCTGGATCTGGGACCTCTCCCGCTCGGGCGAGATCTGGGTCGACCTCCTGACCGACAAGGACGGCCAATACACCGAGCCCCAGGCCGGCCGCCTCCTCAACCAGTCCGACCACGGCGACTTCCCGCCCGGCGCGGCCGAGCGCTGGCAGGAGCTCTGGTTCCCCTACCGTGGCATCGGGCCGATGGCCAAGGCCTCGCCCCACGCCGTCCTGAGCGCGGCCCGCTCGGGCGATAGGCTCGCTCTGGGCCTCTTTCCACTCCGCCCCGTTAACGACGTATTCACCGTCAAGGCCGCCGGCCAGGAGGTCTTCCGCGAACTCCTCGTCCTCAAACCCGAGCAGATCTGGAAAAAAGACGTCGCGCTCGCCGGCGTCGCGGCCGACGCGGCGCTTGAAGTCCGGCTCGGCAACAAGCTCGTCTACGAGAGCTCTCCGAAGGCCGACGACCTCGAACGGCCCCTCCGCTTCAGCTCGCCCTCCGGAGGCTCGGCCGAGAGCCTCTACCTTCAGGCGCGCGGCCTCGAGCGCGAGAGACGTCTCGCCGACGCCCTCGACAAATACATCGCCGCCATCGACGCTGAACCGCTCCACGTCCGGGCCCTCGCCCGCGCCGCCGAGCTCACCACCCGCCGCGGCGAACCGGCCCGGGCCCTGGATTACGCCGGCCGAGCTCTATCTGTTTCGATGTATGACCCCGAGGCGAACTATGTCTACGCCGTAGCCGCCCGCCGGCTGGGCCGGCTCGTCGACGCCAAGGAAACCCTGGGCTGGGCGGCCCGCTCGGCCCAATTCAAGTCCGTGGCCCAAGTCCAGTCGGCCGAGATCTCCGTCCTCGAAAAAGAGTATCGGCGGGCCGCAGAATATGCCCTCAAGGCCCTCGAGACCGACGCCCGGAGCGTCAACGCCCTCGAAGTCCTGGCGGCCGCCCATCGGCTGGCCGGCCGGAAGGCCGAGGCGGGCCGTGTCCTGACGCGTCTCCTCGACCTCGACCCCCTCGACCACCTGGCCCGGTTCGAGCGCTACCTCCTCAATCGGAACCCGAAAGACCTCGACCTCTGCCGGGGCCTCATCCGCAACGAACTGCCGCACGAGACCTGGCTCGAGATGGCCACGTTCTACGTCCGCCTCGGCCTCGTCGACGACGCGGCGGCCGCGCTCAAAGCGGCTCCCGTCCATCCGACGGTCCTCTACGGGCTCGCTTATCTCCTCCGCGACAGCTCCCCTTCCGAAAGCGCCGCCTGGCTCGAAAAGGCCTCCGCCATGTCGCCTCACCTCGTCTTCCCGTTCCGCGAGGAGGAGATCGCCGTCTTCTCCTGGGCCGTGGCGGCCCGGCCGGCCGACTGGAAGCCCAAGTACTATCTCGCCCTCATCCTCTGGGGCAAGGGCCGTCTGGAGGAGACGCGGGACCTTTTCGAGATGTGCGAGAACGCCGACTTCGCCCCTTTCTACATCGCCCGGGGCGCCTTCTTCGAGAGAGACGATCCTGCCCGGGCCGCCGCCGACTATAAAAAGGCCATCGAACTCGACGCCGGAAGTTGGCGGGCCCGGCACATCCTTGTCGCGTATCATCTACGCCAGGGACAGAAAACGGAGGCCCTGGCCGCGGCCAGGCAGGCGGCGGCCGATTTCCCGGCGGAAGTCCCCCTCCAGATCGATCTCGCCGGGACCCTGTTAACCGTTGGACAGCCTGCCGAAGCCGCGGCCGTCCTGGACGCGGTCGCCGCCTTGCCCTACGAAGGCGCAAGCGACATCTATGGCCTTTATGTCCGGGCCCATGTCGGGATCGGCATCGCCGCCATGCAGAAAGCGGCTTGGCCGGCGGCCGTCGAAGCCCTCGAGAAGTCCAAGCTCTACCCGGAAAAGCTCGGCACCGGCGCCCCCTTCCACCCCGACACCCGCATGCAGGACTACCTCATCGCTCTGTCGCTCGATAAGATGGGCGAGAAAGACAAGGCCGCGGCCCGGCGACAAGCCATCAGGGATTACACTTTGACCTTCTGGGACGAATCCCAACCGCACGGCTACTTCGGCGGGCTCGTCCTCGAGCGGCTGGGCAAGCGGGAGGACCGGCTCAAGGCCCGCGAACTCCTCAGCCGCGGCCGGCCGTCTGCGGAAATCCTGGAGATGATCCGGAAGCTGGAATAGCGCGAGATAGGACTCAGTCGGGCATCCCGGCCATCTGCCAGGACCGGAAGGACTCGTTTTTCCAATTGAGGAGCCAGATCGAGACCCCCTGTGGCTGACCGATGACGTCACGGAAATAAGCCCTCAGGGCCTCCCCGGCCGCCTGGAAATCCGATTCCTCGGCGTAGGTGAAAAACCTGGCGGGATGATTGACGTGATGGCCCTGGGGCGCGCGCGGATAGCCGAGCTCGCCGTAGGCGGGGAATTCGATCTCCTGGAGCTCGACCGCGGCCCGCAGCCTGGAGAGGAAATCTTCATATATCCAGGCCGTATCGTCCATCGTCCCGCATAGGACGGCAAAAGAGTTCCGAGGGTAACGCCAAAAAACGGTGTACTTGGGCAGGGCGAAGCCGACCCCGGACCCCGAGGCCTCGGCGACCGTCACAGCGTTTTGGGCAACCGTCAGCTCAAAGACGTTTTTCTGGAGTCCGTCCATGAACTCCAAGGAATAGACCCCTTCTTCGAGTTCGAGGAAATCCCCCCAAAAGGCCGGGCCCAGGGCCGTCAGGCAGATATCAGGTTTATAGATCCCCCGGACATTCACGCTCAAAAGAGAGCCCAAACGCTGGAAAAAAGTCTCGATGGAATAATTACAGCAAGAGTATATTTTTTCCGTCTCCATGGACAGAGAGAGGGAGGGCTCGACTCCTTCTTTCCCTCCCGGGTAGGCTTCGCTGACGGCGAAGAAGAGCCGGCCTTCCCTGGCGGCGATATTCTTCTGCGCGCAGGCGGCGAGCAGGACAAAAAGCGCCGCGAGAAGCAGACAGCAAGCTTTTGAGGTCTTCATGACGACCACCCCATATATATAATATCGGCCGCGAGTGGGGCGTTGTCAAGCCCGCGATCAGGACCCCATTATTCAGGCTGTTTTTTCACGGCCGGGTCCTCGGCTGGTTTTTTCTCGCACTTGAGCGAGACGTCCTTGACCTGCCCGGCTCGCAGGATCTTGAATTTTGCTTCGTCGCCGCATTTGAGCTTGGCCAGCGCCATCCGAATTTCGTTGATGTCCGAATAAGCCTTGCCGTCGACCGAGAGGATGATGTCTCCCTTCTCGAAATCGGAGCGGCCGGCGACGCCGTCGGTCGGCTTCGGGTCGACGACGAGGTTTTCCAGATTATCGACCTTCTTGAAGCCGAGGCCGATCGTCGGGAAAGCCGGTTTCTCCTCCTCCGGCAGGCCGAAGACGTAGTCCCCGATCGCCCGCGAGACGGTCAAGCTCTTCTTCCCGGCCGGGATGGCTACGGCGATGACCGTTTTGAACGGCATTTTCGACCTCTCGTAAGCCCGGCGGTTGAGCCCGAGGTTGTAGAGGAGATGGCCGGAACCGACGCAGACGACGACGCGCCGTCCCTCGCTCTCGACGCCTCTGACGGCGTTGGCCCCCATGACCTCGTCCCAGGCCGATTGGGACCTGTAGAGCCCTTCAAAGACCGCGTCGAGGCCCGGTCCCTTCATCGCGTGGGGGATGTCGGAGGACTCGAAGACCGTCCGGATGAGCGTCCGGTGGTCCTGGTTGGTGACGTCCGGGGTCCCCGGGATGAGCGCCTTTTCCTCTTCGCTCAAAGCGTCCCAGCCCCGCATCCGGATCTTGGTGATGATCTCGCGCGGGATGTTCAAGGCGTAGATCGGGAGGCGATGCTCCCGGGCGAAGTCGAAGATCTTCTCGTAATAGCCGAAGTTGAAGTTCCAGTTGACGTACCAGCGGATCTCGCGGATCAACTCGTCCTTGGTCAGGATGCCCGAGGTCCACTTGTTGAGCGCCTCCTGGACGGTCACCGGCAGCATCTCCAGGCCGACGGCCAGGTGCTTGTCCCGGGCATAGAGGGCCCGGATGACCTGGAACTGGAGCTCGTGCATGGGCATCGAGTCATGGGTCTCGCCGACGTGGACGATGCGGCTCGTCATCATGTCCCGGATCATGCGCTCGAAGTCGACAGCCGCGCCCGTCTCCCCGGACAGGACGGCGCCGACGCCAACCTCCATGACCTTGTCTTTGAGCTTGGGATCCCCGATCTTGAGTGTCAGCGTCGGGTCGGGCTTTTCGGTCGCGGCTTTGGTTTGGTCCTGAGCCTGCGCCTGGGCCGCGGGCGCCTGGGTTTGCGTTTGAGCTTGGGCCAAAGCCACGGTCAGAAGAGAAACGGCGATGGCGATACGCGGGATATGGCGTTTGATCGGGATCATGTCGTCCTCCGTTCGGGGATTTCCCCCGTATCATAACCGCGGGATTTCGGGGTTGTCAACGCGGCGGGGCTTTTCACCCGGGCCGGAAAACGATACAATCGGGGACCGACCGTTGGGGAGAAGCGCGTGTCCGAAGAAAACGTAGAAGAAAAAACCGAATCCAAGAAAACCATCCGGACGTTCGCCATCGCCTCGTTCCTCAACGACATGGGCTCGGACATCATCTATCCCGTCTGGCCGCTTTTCGTCACCCAGGTCCTCAAGGCCAATATGGCCGCCCTGGGCTTCCTCGACGGCTTGGGCGAAGCCCTCGTCTCGCTGTCGCAGGCGGCTTCAGGGTTCATTTCGGATAGGATCCGGAAACGCAAGATCTTCATCTGGGTGGGCTACCTCTGCGGTTCAGCTTCAAGACTCGGCTACGCCGCCTCTTTCGTCTGGCAGCACCTTATCCCCTTCCGCATCCTCGACCGGGCCGGCAAGATCCGGAGCGCCCCGCGCGACGCCCTGGTCGCCGACATCTCGACCGACGAGAACAGGGGCCGCCACTTCGGCCTGCTCCGGGCCATGGATAATTCCGGGGCCACGGTCGGCATCCTCATTTCCATCGCCTTGTTCAACGTCCTCGGCTACCGCCTCCTCTTTGCTCTGGCGGCCATCCCCTCGGTCCTCGGCGCCCTGCTCATCCTTAAATTCATCAAGGAGCCGAAGGAGACCGGCAGTCGCGTCTTCAAGGGCCTTTCGCTCAAGGACATCGACGGGAACCTGGCCCTGTATATCGTCCTCAACGCGGTCTTCGCCCTGGGTGCGTTCACTTATTCGTTCCTTCTCCTCTATGCCAAGTCGGCCGGATTCAAGGCCGGGTTCATCCCTGTGCTGTACCTGGTTTTCTCAGCCTCCGCCGCTTTACTCTCCTACCCGTTCGGCCGCCTTTCTGACAGGATCGGCCGGAAGCCCGTTTTGTTCATGGCCTACGCCGCCTGGGCGGCGGTCTGCGCCGGGATCATCTTCGCCCGCGGTTTGGCCGCCATCGGCTTCCTCTTCGTCCTCTACGGCGTCCACAAGGCCGCGCTCGAACCGGTCCAGAAGACCATCGTCGCCGAACTCGCTCCCCAGTCCTACCGGGCCAGCGTCCTCGGCGCCTTCCAGATGGTCATCGGGTTGTGCGCCCTGCCGGCTTCTCTCCTCGCCGGCTTACTGTGGGACAAGGCGGGCAGACAGGTGCCCTTCTATGTATCGGCGGGCCTGACCGCCGCGGCCGCGCTGATGCTGCTTTTCGTCAAGGAGAAACCCCGGGCCCGGCCCGGTCTTCTCAGTAGATGCCGGGGATGAGCCGCTTAGTCCGCTCCCGGTACTCCCGGTATTCCTCGCCGTAGTGCTCGAGCAGGGTCTTTTCTTCGACCGAGATCCTGTAGAGGAGAGCCAGGAGAGGAATCCCGAATAGCGCGAGAACCGACAACCAATTCCCCAGGGCCAGCCCGATGCCGAGGAGGGTCATGAGCTCGCCGGCGTAAGCCGGATGCCGGATCGAGCGATAAAGGCCCGTACGGACGAGCTTGTCTTCGGCCTGGACGGTCACGAAATGAGTGAACTGTCCCTTGAGGGACCTCGCCGCGGCCAAGCGGACGGCGAATCCGGCGGCCATGAGGACCAAACCGCCGACCTCGAGGAAGGGATAGGCGAAGGCGATCCGGCCCCGGAGGCCCGAGCTCAAGGGGACCCCCAGATAGAACCCGGCGGTGATCGCCACATAGATGAGCAACAGGCTGCCGCGGTCCTTCCGGTTTTTAACTCGGACCGACCGAGCCTGCCTGATGTTGATGAAAATCTCGGTGATGGCCCACAGGACCGCCAGAGTGAGCGTCAGCCGCCGCAGAAACATTCGGTGTTATTCCTCTTCGTCGGGCTTGACTCGGCCTTCCTTGACGGCGTCGGCGATGATCTTCTGCTGGACGAGAGCCGGCGCTTCCTCGTAGTGGTTGAATTCCATCAGGTAGGAGCCGCGGCCGCCGGTGATCGAGGTCAGAGTGGGCTCGAAATCGAGCATTTCCGACATCGGCACCTGGGCCTTGAGCACGCGCATCGTCCCTTTCTGCTCCATCCCCTGAACCTTGCCGCGGCGGCCGTTGAGGTTGCCCATGATGTCGCCCATGTAGACTTCGGGCG
>Ga0315289_10000275_pt1 | contig 82262 bp, 80 predicted proteins | sample YL17G11_40_MG_FD_203452 | JGI IMG/M metagenome (GOLD analysis project Ga0315289, IMG submission 203452) | Sediment microbial communities from Yellowstone Lake, YNP, Wyoming, USA - YL17G11_40 | ecosystem: Environmental > Aquatic > Freshwater > Lake > Sediment | place: USA: Wyoming | collected...
AGATATCCGGGCAGATGGAAAATCGAAATCGGCTTGCAGAATTTGCAAGGATGCCCTCGAAGTAAAAAGTGAGCAAAGAGGGATTTTATTTCTTGACTTCAAGCTCTTCATAGGTGGTTAAAAATCGTTCAATCAAAAATAACAAATTATGCGAAACAAAGCCAATTTTCAGAAACAAAAAATGGTCATAAAATCAATATTAACAACGAATTACAACGAAAAATAAGAAATGGACACTTGGTGAAAACGAACCCAAACGAACCCAACCTGTAGTGAGCTTGTCGAACCCAACTTGTGGTGAGCTTGTCGAACCATTTACCCAGAGCAGCGCAACCTGTATTTTTTAGTTCAGCAATGCACGGGCTTTGTAAATGGTATCAGCCATTTGCTGCGGCGTTCCGCAGTCGGAATACTTGAAGTTTTTGAGCAGCTCCTCAAGCGAGGCGAGTTTCTGCTGGCCGGCTTGCCCTTCGCCTTTCCATTGCTCGCGGAGAATCCGGATTTTCTCGAAATCCTGAATGCCTTCGCGAAGCCGCTCGAACCGAATCGAGCTTCTCGGCCCGGGATATACCAGCAGCGTATCGCCGCTGGGCCAGGGACTGTAATCGGTCGTTGCAAAGGGGTCGCGGTTCCACATATTGAAGTTCCATCGCAAAAAGCCGTCTAATCCATCGGCCACAGCAAACCATCCCATCCATACATTTTCAATCGGCGGGCTGAAGGTGAAATTGTTCGGCCTGTCGGGCCAGCAGCAGACATAAAAGGTCGTTATCCAGCCCCGCTGTAAGCGTTGCGCCCGCACGTCGTCGGGGACCTTATTCACCTCAGGAATGATAAGACTGTAATCCCGCATAGTTGTATAATACTCATTGTGGTCGTTGCCGGCCAATGCACAGTTCAGGCCGGGCGCATACTTCTGCACCAATTCGACGGCCTTCACCGTCTCAGCCGGGCCGCGTTCATTGAAGTATATGACGCTGCGCTGCAGCCAGCCCTTTTCTTTAAGATGCTTCGCAAAATCTTTCAGGAACGGAATCCACAATGCGTTGTAGTCATCACTGCCGGGCGTCAGTTTCCTGGCGATGTAATCACCGGTCGCACCGTCATAATAGAAGTAATTGTTGCCCCAGGTGACCATCGAGTCGCAGTTGAGCTGGCCGGTCAAACCACATTCGGCGGCAAAGGTGACGTAACGGTCGAAGGCGGTGTAGTCGTATGTCCACGTGCCGTCGGAGTTTCTGGTCCATTTAATCAGGGACGTGAGCGTATCGAACGGCTGGTCGCCCCACGTCCGGTCCATAATGCACAGGTGGAGGCATTTCTGTCCTGTGTCGGCGGCCTTTTCAAGATAAGGCCTCATAATCCGCAGGTGTTCATCCGACCATAACTCAACGTGGTGATAGCGTGCAACGGCCCACGGGCTGACCCACAGGTCAAGCCAGAACTTCCACTGCGAAGGCGGCGGCAGCAGCCTGTCCACAACGGTCAGGCTGAGGTCAAAGGAAACCTCTTTGCCTTCGTTGGCTCGAACCGTCAACTTGCCCCGGTAAACGCCGGCAGCAGCATCCGTGGGGACATCAACCAGCAGCCATACCGAGCGAACGGTGCGCTTCGGGATGTCTATGGAGGCGGCCGTGTCGATAATGTCGGCAAACGGCTTGCCGTCAGCTAAAACGTATCGCTGGAAATGGGGCTTGAGGTGTTCTGAACCGATGCGATGCCCGTTTTCGCTAACCATATCGGTCACGGACAACCGGGCATATTTCGTTTCGGTGTCGGACCAGACTGCGAATTCGCCGTTGATGCGTTCTGCTTTCCACGCAGTTGCCGTCCAGGTTGTCAACCGGGGTTGCTGCGGCTTTTTGTCCGGCTGGTAAAGGACGTCCAGAGAGCAGACGGTTCCAAGAAGCCCCGGACTTTTGCGGGCTCGTATGGCAGGTCTGTATTTCATCAGCTTTGGCTCATAAGAGCTATGCTCCTGTATCTTCCCGCACCCTTGCAGCAGGACCGCAAAAACAGCGGGCAACATCAGAGAAATCGATAACTTTCTCATTGTGTTTTTCCTTCAATTGTTTTTCAACTTGCGGCTTTGTGCAGATTAGACTGAGCCGGCGCAAATGCCCTTTGTGGTTAAACCTCCGTCGCCTACAACAAGCCGTAGTCTTTCAGCATCTGTCTGAGGAGGGTTTTTTTGCTTTCCTCCATCGGCGTCATCGGCAGACGCATCTCTTCCGGCGCCATATTCAGCATTGCCATCGCCGCCTTAATCGGTATCGGATTCGTTGCCAGGGCAAGCATATTCTTGCTTAAAGCAAAGAGCTTTTTGTGCCATTTAAGGGCTGAGGTAAAGTCCCCTTCCAGAATCAAATCCGTCATCGCTTTTACGTCGGCAGGAACAATGTTCGCCACTACGCTGATGACGCCCTTGCCGCCCACCGAAGCTATCGGCAGCGTCATAGAATCATCGCCCGATATTATCGTTATATCGCAGCGGGTTGCGATTTCACTGACCATATCCAGCGAGCCGCTCGCCTCTTTTATCGCAACGATGTTTTCAATTTCAGCGAGGCGAACGACCGTATCAGGCGAAAGACCCGTGCCTCCGCATCTGCCCGGTATATTGTAAAGAACCATCGGCAGGTCAACCTCGTCGGCTATTGCCTTGAAGTGCTGGTAAAAGCCTTCCTGCGTGGGCTTGTTGTAATAGGGACAGACCTGCAGCGTGGCATCGGCGCCGGCCTTTTTTGAAAAAGCCGTCAGGTCGATTGCCTCGGCCGTCGAGTTCGAGCCGGCGCCTGCTATTACAGGCACTTTGCCCCCTACCGTCCTGACCACTCTCTCGATGACTTTTTTATGCTCATCGTGACTTAGTGTCGGCGATTCGCCGGTCGTTCCCACCGGCACTATTGCATCTATGCCGCTGTCCAACTGGAAGTCAATCAGCTCATCGAGCGTTTGAAAGTCGATTTTGCCGTCCTGAAAAGGCGTAATCAACGCCACCATTGCCCCTGTAAACATTTCTGCCTCCATAATTAGCAGTCCGAAACCGCTTCTCGGATAAATCTCCGGTCACGAAAACTTATCTATCAATCTTATCATTTCAGCAGTTGCCTCTCTTATGCCCACAAATACTGCCCTGGCTATGATGCTATGGCCGATATTAAATTCACACAGGTCCCTGATTTGCGCTACGCCGGCAATGTTGCGATATGTCAAGCCGTGTCCGGCGTGAACAATCAGGCCCTTTTCCATCGCAAATTCTTTTGCTGTTTCTAATTCCCTCAACCTTTTTTCAATTTCCTTTTGGCTTCCGGCGTTTGCATACCTCCCAGTGTGCAGCTCCACAGCATCGCAGCCGCCCTGCCCTGATGCGATTATCTGCTCTTTGTCCGGTGTGATAAAAGCGCTGACAAGAATTCCTTTTTTGTGCATCCTTCGGACAACCTCGGCAAGCCGTTTCTTATAACTAACGCAATCCAGGCCGCCTTCGGTCGTCAGCTCGGCCCTTTTTTCGGGAACAAGCGTCACCTGGTCGGGCCTGATTTGCTCGGCGATTTTGACTATCGGCCCGGCCATACACATCTCCAGGTTCAGCTTGCATACAACGGTTTCTTTCAGCAGCCGCACGTCCCGGTCGTTGATGTGCCGTCTGTCCTGGCGCAGGTGCACCGTAATTCCGTTTGCTCCGCCAAGCTCACACTGCGCCGCTGCCCATACCGGATCCGGCTCATCGGTCAACCTCGCCTGGCGCACCGTCGCCACGTGGTCTATATTAACATTCAGCACAGCCATATTCTTACCTTTTTTCTATACACCGCAGAGGTCGCCGAGGACGCAGATACAATATAATATAAATTTAATAGATGCTTAATTCGCTTTTTATTTCCTTTAGTTCTTCAGGAAAATCATTTACCACACGTACAACGCCATCCTTCAGAACTTTTACATTGAAATTTATCAACAGTCCCACCTTGCAGCCAGACAATCTAAGGTAAGAAAGCAACTGGGCTTTGTGAATGGGTGCCAGTTTATCGACGGCCTTAACCTCAACAATGACCCCTTTTTCTACAAGAATATCAAGCCGGTAGCCGCAATCTAATTTGACCTCCCGATAAACTACGGGAAGCGGTTTTTGTTGCTCTATCTTCAGGCCGCGTTCGGCAAGTTCAAAAACTAAGCATGCCTCATAAGAGGATTCCAGTAGCCCCGGTCCCAAAGTCCGATGTACGTCTATGGCAGCACCGATAATGCTCTCAGTAATCCGGTTCAATTTATCTTTCTCTGTCATCTCAGCGGCCTCTGTGTTCTCGGCGGTAAAACAAGTATCAGCAATTATATGCCCATCTTCATTTACATCAAGTAAAAGATTGCAAAACCCCGTAAGTTGCACTATAATTTTGCTTTGTAGAAATCGTATTACAAGGGTTATTGCGTAGCTGTATTTTTCGTTGAACGGTTGCGGTTGAGCGGCTCGTGTCGGTTGCGTAAACCGTCAATCGCTATTTCAGACGCAACCGTTGGACGATTGACGATGCCGAAGAAGTCGGCATCCCGACCCTTCGGGGAACGAGTCGCGCAACCGATTGACGATTAACGAGATAGATAATATCGGCCCGCAATGGCTTTTTTGTGCTTTTCTACAGAGCATTATAATTTATGAAATATGGTAGGTCACAAAGATGCCAAAGGCAATAAAAATTACGGCAGGAGTTGTCAAGGTCGATGCGCAGCTTAATGACGGGCCGACAGCAAAGTTAATTGCCAAGGCGCTTCCCATTAAAGCCCAGGGTCTGCGCTGGGGCGGCGAAATCTATTTTCCAATCCCTGTAAAGACCAAATTCGAACCCGGCTCGCGGGACATCCTTGAAGCAGGAGAGCTGGGTTATTGGCCGGCCGGTAACGCCTTCTGCATATTCTTCGGGCCGACCCCCGCTTCGGCAGGTGATGAAATCAGGGCGGCCTCGGACGTAAACATCGTCGGCAAAGTTAAAGGCGACCTCTCCAAACTGTGGGACGTCCCCGACGGCGCAGATATCCTCATCGAAGCCGATTAGCTGCGGTGCCAAATCTATTTCTTGCCAAATCCGGCTTCTGCTGTTATAAAATCGGACAAATCTTGGTATAAGGATTTGGTTATGATATTAAACTGGGCAAATCGAATTACGATTACAAGAATCCTGCTGATAATTCCCTTTGTCAGTTGTATGTTGAAAATCAATGACCCTTCTATTAGTGATACCGTGCAAAACTCAATGCGGTATTTTGCAACCACTATTTTTCTCGTTGTGGCAGGCAGTGATGTGATTGATGGTTACCTCGCTCGCAGAAAAGGACAAACTACAAAGCTCGGTTCTTTTCTTGACCCAACGGCGGATAAGCTGCTCATAACCTGTGCGTGCCTGCTGCTTGCTTCACATCGGGCGGGAGTCAAGGGGTTTTCACTGCCGCCGACGGTCGTCGTTGTGATAATCGCAAAAGACCTGCTGCTGATGATAGGTTCTGTCATTGTCTATTTTGTCACATCGAGGTTTTATATTGTGCCGGTGTGGGTCGGCAAAGTCCTTACCCTGCTGCAATCGTCGATGGTTACGGCAATCCTGCTGGCCCCTGAGTTCTCTACTATCCTACCCGGCTGGATTTGGTTCCTGCGTTTCCTGTGGTGGTCGGCGGCGGCAACCGCTGTTCTGGCGACTCTTATTTACATCCGCAACGGAAGTCGTTATATTGAACAGTGCGAGCAGGGAAATTCTTCCCGCAGCTCCTGACGACCAGCACATAATTCCTGCTGCGAAATAACATTTATGGCAGTTAAATTCAGCGAAATACCGGAAATCCTCGATGACCTGCGACAAGGCCGGCTGATTGTTCTTGTTGATGCAGACGACCGTGAGAACGAGGGAGACCTCGTCTGCGCCGCCGAAAAAGTGACGCCGGAGGTTGTCAATTTTATGGCCAAATTCGGCCGCGGCCTTATTTGTCTGCCCTTAACCGCCGAAAAGTGCGATTCACTTGCTTTGTATCCTCAGACCGTTGACAACAAGGCCCGCTTCGGAACGGCCTTTACCGTAAGTATTGACGCCGCCGATGGTATAGCTACGGGCATCAGCGCCGCCGACAGGGCACGGACAATCCAGACCGCTATTGCCGATGATGCAAAAGCAGCCGACCTTGTCAGGCCGGGTCACGTGTTCCCGCTCCGCGCCCGTGAAGGAGGCGTTCTGGTCCGTGCAGGCCAGACAGAAGGCGCCGTCGATTTGATGAAACTGGCGGACCTGAAACCTGCCGGCGTTATATGCGAAATTATGAACGAGGACGGCTCAATGGCAAGAGTGCCGCAGCTATTGAACTTCTGCGAAAAGCACCATCTCAAAATCGCTTCCATCGCCAAGCTCATCGAATACCGCCTGCAGCGGGAAAGCCAGATTAAACGCATCGAGCAAATCAGTCTGCCGACGGACTACGGCGACTTCAAGCTCATCGGTTATGAAAGCGTAACTTCTTTTGAGCCACATCTTGCTTTGTGTAAAGGCGGCGTCGGCGACCTCGATGAAAACGGCAAACCTGTCGAGCACGATGAGCCGGTGCTGGTAAGGGTCCATTCCGAATGTATGACGGGCGACCTGTTTCATTCGCAGAGGTGCGAATGCGGCTACCAGTTGATAACCGCAATAAAGATGATCGAGGACGTCGGAAAGGGCGCCCTGATTTACCTCAGGCAGGAAGGCAGAGGCATCGGCCTGACTAATAAACTGCGGGCCTATAAACTTCAGGAGCACGGCCTTGACACCGTCGAAGCCAATATAAAGCTCGGCTTCGGGCCCGACAGGAGAGATTACGGCATCGGCGCACAAATCTGCCGCGATTTGGGCATCAGGAAAATACGCATACTCACAAATAATCCCAAAAAGATAAGCCGCCTCGAGGTTTACGGCATAAAGGTTGTCGAGCAGATACCGCTGCTCGCCCAGCCAACAAAGCACAACATTGACTATCTGCGGGCAAAAAAATATCGCTTCGGACATATACTCGATGAGGATTTGTAATCAGGTAAGAATCGGTATGAATGTTATTAGCGTAATACTCCGGATATTATTCTGCACGCTGCTTCTGCTGCAGGGGGGCTGTGAATCAGCGCCTGCCGCTGCCGAATTACCCCCTGCTGCGGACAACGCCTTCAGTCGGCCTTTGGTGTATCCATCGTATATGCCGGCCAGGATTGACATCCTGCCGCTGACCCGCACGGACAATGTCGGCGAAACGCCGGCAATAAAAGTTTACGTGAGCCTGCTGGACGAGTTTGACTGCCAGATAAAAGCGCCGACGGTATTTCGTTTCGAGTTGTATGAGTATGCCCAGCGCTCCGCTGAACCTAAGGGCAGGAGAATTGCTATTTGGCCGGATATGGATTTAACGCAGCCGACCGAAAACAACCGCTGCTGGCGCGATTTTCTGAGAGCTTACGAATTTACTCTCGAATTTGAATCCATCCCAAACCAAAGCTTTATATTGCAGGTGACAAGCCTGTGCCCGGGCGGCAAACGCCTCTCAGCCGAGCTCGCCCTCAAACAATAAAATGATTTGTTTGGCTGCTGTGTCATTACTAAATCCTGTTTCAAGTTGCCGTTGTGAACATGAAGCTCAGAAATCATTGCTGCAACGAAGGTTTTGGATGAATTTCTCTCCATTAATGCTTGTAATAGCTTTCAAATAAAGAAGTTACGAATTTTGCGCAATTTTATAAAAATTTTGCAAGATTTTGCAAGATTTTTCTTGGCGCAGCGGGGGGGGGGTATAATGTAATATATAGCATTAATGACCCAGGATAGTAAGTTGCCTCCGAGGGGGAGGAGCGCAGCATGCTAAGGGAGAAAAATGACAAACGTTGTTGAGGGATTAACTAATTACGAATAGATATAGATAAGGCGGGATTAGCGCGCTTTGTGCGCGACAAATATAAACCGTGCAGTACCGAAATATGGATGGTTTGATAGAATTTTGAGGTTGCTGAAGGAAAGGAGGTGGTAGGCATGAAACAGAGGCATTTAGGATTTTAAAATACACTTTTTTCTCAGTTTTTCTAATCATTAACATCTCGTTTTCTTTAAAGGAGCAAGAAAATGTGTAAGAAAACATTACTTTTAATCTCTTTTGCTCTGCTGCCTTTGCTAATCAACTCAGCGCTGGCTACGACCTACTACGTCAGCCCCACCGGTAATGACCTCAACGCCGGAACCTCAACATCAACGGCGTGGCAAACAATTACCAAGGTAAACAGCGTGACGTTTGCAGCAGGTGACAGTATATTGTTTGAAGGAGGCCAGACGTTCAGCGGCTCTCTCTCTTTTGATAATACCGATGGTGGGACGGCAATTAGTCCCTTGACGATTAGCTCATACGGTACCGGCCGGGCGACAATCAGCTCTGGCACTTCAGTGGGGCTTTACATGTATAACCGCGCAGGCACTGACATAAAGAATTTGATAGTTGTTGGAGCCGGCAGCACTGTGGCGGATGTTAGTGGTCTTGACATCTGGACAGACCTGGCCGGTGATGTCAAGCTGGAGCGTCTTTATATCGACAACGTGGACATCAGTGGATATATGCAGAGAGGAATCAGTATAGGGGGATGGAACAATCTCAGCGGATTCAAGGACGTCAAGATTACCAACTGCGATGTTCATGATAACGCGGATATGGGGATTTTTATCTGGGGTTACCAGTACCCGGTGAGCGGCTGGTCTAATAAGGACGTCTATATTGCTGACTGCAGGACCTACAACAACACCGGTATTTCCGGTAAACGAACGAACACTGGAAGCGGCATTGTAGTATCTGGCACCGATGGTGCGTTAATTGAGTTCTGTGAGTCGTGGAACAACGGTGCGTTGAACAAATCTACTGGTGAAGGCCCCGTTGGCATCTGGCCATACGATGCAAACAACGTTGTGATTCAGTTTTGCGAGTCGCACCACAACAAGACGCTGGGCGCCGACGGCGGGGGCTTTGACATTGACGGTGGGTGCCAGAACAGCGTCCTGCAATACAACTATTCACACGACAACTATGGCGCAGGATATTTGATTTGTCAATACAGCGGTGCGCGGGCATACAAGAACAATGTGGTTCGATATAACATCAGCGCCAACGACGGAATAGGTTCTGTAAAGAACATGGGTGCGCTTCTTTTCTGGTCTTCGGGTTCAAGCGGTGGGATACAGGATACAGAGATTTACAACAACACGTTTTATTGCGGGCCCGGCACGATGGGAGAGCCGATTAAGAGTTTCAGCAATAAAGATACTATTTTCAACACTAAGATACACAACAATATTATCATCAAGAACACACCGACTATTGGTTATGTGATGAGACTAAGGAACGCGACCTCTGCCACCTACACCATCCAGGGCAACTGCTACTGGTGTTCCGGTGACCCTGTCGTGTACGTTTTCCAGACCGGTATTTCCGGCGGTACGTACACCGGTATCGCGGCATTTCGCGCAGGCACGGGCCAGGAGATGCTGAGCGGTCAACCTGTTGGCTTCGAAACCGACCCGAAGCTGGTCAATCCCGGCGGCAGTTTAGACACTGATTATAAACTTCAGAGCTCATCACCGATGATTAACGCAGGATTGAACCTTCCATCGCTATTTGGGATAGACTCCGGGCCACATGATTATTTCGGGACAAGCATTCCGCAGTCTGGTGCGTATGATGTAGGCATGCACGAATACTTGGGCGTGTCTGATACGACGCCGCCGAGTCCGAATCCGATGACGTGGGCAACTGTTCCGTATGCGACCGGCTCAACCTCGATAGCTATGGTTGCAACGACAGCTTCTGACCCCAGTGGTGTGGAGTATTACTTCGATGAGACCTCTGGTAATCCAGGCGGCAGCGACAGCGGCTGGCAGGCCGGCACGAGCTATACAGATACGGGTCTTTCGGCGAGCACTACATACACGTATCGTGTGCAGGCACGTGATAAGTCGCCTAACCAGAATGCGACCGGCTGGTCAACGAGTCAATCGGCCACGACCCAGGCTGCTCCCATCTTCAGTGACGGCTTCGAGAGCGGTAACTTCACTACAGGCGGCTGGACAATATCCGGCAGCACCGCCACCGTCACCACTGCGGCCAAGTATACAGGCACTTACGGTGCAAAACTCGGCAAGGCAAGCTGGATAGAAAAGGCCGTAAGCACCTCCGGCAAAACCAGCATCCATCTCAAGTATGTCCGTAAAACAGCAGGTCTGGACGCTGGAGAAGCATTTACTGCTCAATGGTATAACGGCAGCACCTGGTATGTTCTCGAATCGACACTGGATACAAACTGGGCTGTGAAGGACTGGACTCTGCCCACAGGCGCCAACAACAATGCCAACTTCAGGATAAAGTTCACCAGCAACGGCAACGTAACTCAGGAGTATTCGTACCTTGATGATGTTGAGGTCAGCGGCCAGTAAGGGCTAATTCAAGCTGATTTGAATTTGCAGCATGCGTGGCGGTTTTATGGCCGCCACGCCTTTTTTACAAAAAGCCCTCTTTATATTTCCCCGCCCCCTTAAATTACATTGACCGAAAAGACCCAATCTGCGATTATATCATAATGGGTTGACCTCGGTTTTTTGCTTATTTTAGAGGAACCTTTTTCGGATAAAGTGGTCTAATTAAGGAGACAGGCGTGCAATCGGAAGCGGCAGGCATCAGCATTGACGACGCCGTTTTGGTCAAAAAGGCCGGACGGGGCGACCCCGAAGCCGCTGAAAGGCTGATTCTTAAGTATCAAAACCGAATATACAACGCCATATTAAAAATATGTGCGAACACCGACGATGCAGCGGAACTTACGCAGGAAACATTTGTCAAAATAATAGAGAACCTGGACAAGTTCGAGGGCAGAAGCAGCTTTTACACCTGGGCCTTCAGAATAGCCGTTAATTTGACCCTCAACTACTGCCGCAGAGACGGAAAGCTCGCCATCAGAAGTCTTGATGACGATGCCGAATACAACGAGCAGACAAAGCAGGTTCTAAAGGATTTGCTGGCCGATGAGAAATCACCCGACCCTGCTTCTGTGGCTCAAAATAAAGAGCTGTGTGCCATTGTCATAGGCGCAATGATGAAACTGGACGAGGCGCACAGGGCGGTAATCGTCCTGCGGGACATCGAAGGTATGAGTTATGCACAGATTGCTGAAGTCCTTGATATCGAGCTTGGCACCGTAAGAAGCAGACTGAGCAGGGCCAGAAGCAATCTTAGAGAAATTATGGAGACCTTTTTGCGATGAACTGGACAGAAGACCAAAATATTGAAGAACTGCTTAACGGCTTCCTCGACGGCGAGCTGACCGCCAGGCAGCAGACCGAGGTGCAGCGGCTTATTACTCATGACAGCCGGTTTGCTCATCGGCTGCAGGAGCTTCGCAACTGCAAAATGCTCGTCAGCTCATTGCCTTTTGTCGAGGCCCCTGCCGAAATGACCGACGAGATAAAAGCCTCGCTGGAAAAAACAGCGCTGCTCGACTTCAAACCGCACCACCTTGACCGGCGCATTGGTGCAAGGCATTTATTTGTTCGAAGACTTGCCGCTGTTGCGGCTATGGCTGGTTTGGTTGCCGTGCTGGCATCGCTTATTTACACGATTGTTGCCACGGAAGATGTTGCGGACAAATCGGTTGCCATTGAGGCCTGGCAGCAGCCGGTTGAACAAATCCTCGCACCAGCCGTCCCCGCCGACCGACTCGGTCTGGCAATGGAAACCTTTAACGGCAGACTTGAACTCAAAACCGCCTCCCCAACCGCTGTTAGCGCTTCTATCAGCAGGGCTATTGAGGACATCGGCCTTGGCGATAAAGTCAGCGTCAAAACCGAAGTAAACAAAACTGTATATGACCTCGCCTGCAGCTGTGAATCACTCAATTTACTTTTGTCCGATTTGGAAAATATCTGGAAAAAATTCGATTCGGCAAATTTGTCTCTTGAAACCGGCGGCTTCGGCGGAGATGTCCTTATTGAGGCCGTTACCGCCCGGCAGATTGCCGACATAGCAAATCAGAACGGCATCCAGAAACGCAGCGAGCTGGCAAAAAATTTCGCAGTCCTTAACAAAACATCACGGTCATTGCCCGGCAGTGAAATCCTCACCGCCATTTTCGACAAGGGTCCCGATTCGATATCCATACCAAAGCCCGTCCTCACTTCGGGCGAGAAAAGTATTAAAAGACCGCCGGCCCAGGCAGCCGATGAAAAAGAGGTCCACTTGACTATTACAGTTGCAGAACGCTGAGTGACAAAATATTACACCGACTTTTTTTTGTCTTTTTTCCCTGCACCGTGCTTCTCTCGAGGTTTTTTATCCTCGCTCTTTTGGACTGTTGCTTTCTCTTTGGTCTGGCCGGTGTCCTTCTCGCTTTTTACAGCCGCCCTGTAGTTTTCGCTCCTGTAATCTGTCTGATAAAACCCGGAGCCTTTGAAGATTACGCCCGCCCCTGAGCCGATTAATCGTTTCAGTCCCCTCTTGCCGCAATTGGGGCATTTCTTTGCCGCCTTTGCCGTTATACTCTGGAACTGCTCAAATTCATATCCGCAGCTCTCACATACATACTCGTAAGTCGGCATAATAACTACTCCCCGCTCGGCGACTGCTCATCTTCGGACGTTTGTTTTTGCAAGTCGTCTTCTTCCTCCGGCTTTTGCCCGGCGGCCTGCTGTTCTGCCGGCGGTTTATTAACAATCACCCTGCTCGGTCGAACGACCCGCCCGTTGAGCTTGTATCCTTTTTGGAATTCTTCAAGCACAATGCCTTCTTCTTTATCCTCCTCATACCTTTGTATTATTGCCTGGTGCAATGCAGGGTCAAACCTTTCATTCAGCGCCTCTATCTGCTCGATGCCGTGCGCCTTCAGCGTGGCGAGCATCTGGTCGTAGGTAATTTTAACTCCTTTAATAAGCGAATCGACATTTTCCGCAGACGGCGCATTCGCAAGCGTGTGCTCGAAGTTGTCCAGAACAGGCAGCAGCGTCTTTACTATCTGTTCCTTCTCGTATGCAATCGTCTCGGCGATTTGCCGGGCAGTCCGCTTCTGGTAATTTGCGTAGTCGGCGCCGACACGCTGGAGCTTCCCGAAAATCTCGTCCTTTTCTTTCTGCAGCTCGTCTATCAACTGGTGAAGTTTCTCCATCTCGTCTTTTTTCGCATCGGGCTGCTTTTGTTCTTTTGGTTTTTCTTTCATTAGTTATTGCCGAAGTATTTTCTTAATCTTTCGAGAAAGCTTTGTGTTTTCGGCGAAACAGATTTATTCTCCGTCTCGGCAAATCCCCTCAGTAATTCCTGCTGCTTCGTATTCAGGTTTGCCGGCGTTTCTATGATGACCTGCACAAGCTGGTCGCCCGTTCGTCCCGTTCGCATATTCGGCAGACCCTGCCCTTTTATCCTGAAAATACTCCCGTATTGTGTGCCGGGTGCGATTTTCAACTGCTTTGTCCCGTTCAGGCTCGGCACGTCTATGGTAGCTCCCAGGACGGCCTGCGTAAAGCTTATCGGGACAACGGCTACCAGGTTATTTCCGTCCCGCTGCAGAAACTCGTGCGGCCTTATCCTGACATAGCAGTAAAGGTCGCCTCTCGGCCCGCCACCGCGACCGGGCTCGCCTTCGTTTGCCACTCTTACACCCTGACCTTCCTGAACGCCTGCAGGTATCTTGATATTGACTATTCTTTTTTTCGGCTCCCGCCCGCTGCCTTTACATTTCCTGCAGGGGCTGCCGATGACCTGGCCGCTGCCGCCGCACTGCGGGCACGTCGAGACCATCTGGAAAAAACCGCCACCTCTTGCCACCTGACCGCTGCCCCCGCAGCCCGGACACCGCTGAGGCGATGTCCCCGCCGCACACCCGCTGCCGACACATTCCGGACATATATCCTGCCGCGTAAATTCAATCGTCTTCTCAACGCCTTTGGCTATATCGTTAAGCGTCAGTTCCACCGAAGTCTCCAAATCATAGCCATGCGAAGGACCCGTTCGCCTTGCTCTTTGGCCTCCTGCGCCAAAAATGTCCCCTAAAAAATCATCGAATCCGAAAATGTCCTCGAATATGCTCCCGATGTCCTGCCACTTCATATGGGAGTAGTCGTGCATCCTGACTCCGCGAAGACCATCGTGGCCTAACTGGTCGTATCGCTGGCGCTTCTCGGCGTCGCTCAGGACCTCGTATGCCTCCGCACATTCCTTGAACTTCGATTCCGCCTCTTTGTCATTGGGGTTCTTGTCGGGATGATATTTCAGCGCCATCCGCCGGTACGCCCGCTTAATATCGTCGGCAGAGGCGCTCTTGCCCACCCCAAGAACCTCATAATAATCGCGCTTGGCCACTCTTAACTGACTGCTCCCGCTATCGGCTTTTCGTCTTTATCTTCTTTCAGGTCGGTCACTAACACATTGGTAGTCAACATCAATCCCGCAACCGATGCCGCATTCTGCAGAGCGGTTCTGGCAACCTTCGCCGGGTCGATAATCCCGGCCTTGAACATATCGACGTATTTGCCGGTGTTGGCGTCGTAGCCGATATTTTCTTCCTTGTCTAATCTCTCCAGCAGACTCGCCACTACCACGTCGCCCTGTTCTCCGGAGTTGTCCGCTATCTGTCTGGTTGGCGCTTTAAGGGCGCCGGCTACTATATCAAAGCCGATTTTTTCATCGCCTTTGGCCTTCGCCCGCGCTTTTTCAACCTCCGCTATCGCCCGAAGGAACACAATTCCTCCGCCTGCCACTACGCCTTCCTCGCTCGCCGCCCTTGTGGCGTGAAGCGCATCGTCAAGAAGGTCTTTGCGCTCCTTCATTTCGGTCTCTGTTGCAGCGCCGGCTTTGATAATCGCCACTCCGCCGGTCAGCTTGGCAAGCCGTTCCTGCAGCTTCTCACGGTCGTAGTCGCTCGTGGTCTTTTCAATCTGGCTGCGTATCTGGTCGCACCTGCCGTCTATTTCTTTCTTCTTGCCCGCCCCTTCAATTATTGTCGTCTTGTCCTTGTCCGCAATTATTTTCTTGGCCTGGCCCAATTGCGAAAGCTCAATCTTTTCGAGTTTGATGCCGAGGTCTTCGGTAATTACCTGCCCGCCCGTCAGCACCGCTATATCGGCCAGCATCGCCTTCCTGCGGTCGCCGAAGCCCGGGGCCTTCACGGCGCAGATTTTCAGCACACCCTGCAGCCGATTGATAACCATCCCCGCAAGCGCCTCTCCCTCGACGTCTTCGGCAATAACAAGCAGCGGCCTGCCGACCTGTGCTATCTTTTCCAGCAGCGGTATAATCTCGCGTATGTTCGATATCTTTTTCTCGTGCAGCAGGATATAAGCATCTTCTATCACCGCTTCGAGCGTCTCTGCGCTGGTCATAAAATACGGCGATATATACCCCTTGTCGAACTGCATCCCTTCGACAACTTCGAGCTCGTTTTCCATCCCTTTGCCTTCTTCGATTTCGATGACGCCTTCGCTGCCGACCTTGTCGAACGCATCCGCTAACAACTCGCCGACCTGCTTGTCGTTGTTTGCGCTGATGGTCGCAACCTTCGCGATGTCACCGTGTCCTTTTACCGGCACGCTGATGCCCTGTATGAACTTCGTGACGGCTTCGGTGGCCTTGCTGATTCCCCGCTGTATGGCCACGGGGTTGGCGCCGACTGTCACGTGTCTTAGCCCTTCCTTGTAGATTGCTTCTGCCAGCACGGTTGACGTCGTCGTTCCGTCTCCCACCACGTCGGAGGTCTTGCTCGCCGCCTGGTTGACCATTTTCGCCCCCATATTCTTGAATGGTTCGGGCAGCTCTATTTCCTTGCTGACCGTGACTCCATCCTTTGTTATCTTCGGCGAACCCCAGCTTTTCTGCAGAATGACCATCCTACCGGTCGGGCCAAGCGTCACCTTCACCGCCGCCGCCAGTTCCGACATCCCCTCTTTCAACTGTGTTCGTGCTGCATCGTCAAACATTAATTGCTTTGCCATTTTCTTTGTCCCTTTTCGTAAGACTCAAGACCCCAGACACAAGACTCAAGACCCAAGTCTGTGGTCTGTAGTCTGTGGTCTGCAGTCTGTTTTCACTTTTCAATAATCCCAAGGATATCGCTTTCGCGAAGCACTACGTATTTTCCCCCGTCGATTTCAATTTCATTTCCTATGTATTTGCTGTAGATGACCTCATCGTTTTTCTTTACGCTCATTTTCCCTCGTTTGCCGTCATCCAGCACCTTCCCCGGCCCGACGGATATTATTTTCCCTATTTGCGGTTTTTCTTTTGCCGTGTCCGGCAGAATGATGCCGCCGGCTGTTTTATCTTCCGCTTCCGATTGTTTTATTACGACTCTGTCGTCCAAAGGTCTAAGTTTCATATTTTGCTCCTTGTCTATTTTGTGTTGGTTCCTGAATAGCAAATCTTATATTTCCAAGATTACAATCGTGTCAATAGAATCTATACAGGTCTGCGGGATTTGCAAAACAACATTGCCTTTTTTATGAAATGCTATCTTGCTGCCGTCTTTGAATAACTTTGCACTTTTAACGTTTAGAGTGCCTGTATTTGGCAGTGTAACTTTTCCGTCTTCTGGCACATTGAAAATGTGCACATAGACTTTATCATCCTTCTTAGTTGTCACACCCCAGTCCTGTGGAGGCGTTGGGCCCCCTCGGGTGCCGTAGATAGTTTCGCCGTTGAGTGCCATCCATTCGCCAATTTCCTTCAGTCGTTGAAGGACTTCCGGCTGAAATTTTCCGTTTGGCATCGGCCCGACATTGAGAAGGAAGTTTGCGTTGTAGCCGGCCGCCGTTACCAAATACCGGATTAGCTGCCTGGTATTCTTAAATTCCTTGTCTGTCTTGTTGTAGCCCCAGGAGTTGTTTATTGTGTCACAGGTCTCAAGGGGGAGTTTCGAGACGAAATTGGCTTTGCTGTATTTATCTTTTCCAGGTACTCCGCGTTCGAACATCTGAAAATCTTCATCCGGGAAAGGTGCTTCGTGGTGGTTGTTGCCAATCAGTGCCTGAGGCTGCAGGCGGTGAATCAGGTCGTATGTTTCCTGCAGTCGCCAATCTACTTGAGTTTGTTTGCCGGGTTTTTTGACCTGCTGGTCCCACCAGCCGTCGAACCAGAAGCCGGCTACCTTGCCATATTGTCCGCTGCAAAGCTCAGCTATTTGAGCATTCATATAATCAACGTACTTGTCGAAGTTGCCATGTTCGTCCCTGCCTGTGTGGTGACCTGTGCTGCCTCGCGGGAAGTAATCCGGGTGGTGCCAGTCCAACTGCGAATGATAGAAAAACAGCGCAATTCCTTGTTTCTCACACTCATCTGCTAACATTTTCAGCACGTCTTTGCCATATTTTGTGCGGTCCACGATATCCCAGTCGCTGACCTTCGAGTCCCAGAGGGCGAAACCATCGTGATGTTTGCTTGTTATTGTGATGTACTTCATTCCCGCATTTTTAGCAATTTGCACCCACTCAGCCGGGTCATACTCAACCGGATTGAACTTCTCAGCAAACTTTTCGTACTCATCCGCCGTCAGCTTATCGTTGTTCATAATCCATTCACCGCTGGCAGGTACAGCGTAAACACCCCAGTGTATAAACATCCCGAATTTGGAATCCTGAAACCATTTTGCCTGCTCAGCGCGCGGTTTTGTTTTTGGCGCAGCAGCTTTGCCGGTGATTTGGCTACAGCCGGTGAGTGCCGTAACAAAAAATATGCTCACCGCAATTACGATGTAAAAATAAGTTAGTTTTGTGCTTTTTGTTCCCATTTTTTGTTTACATCATATCCATATCGCCGCCGTAGCCGCCGCCGGGCGGCATACCTCCCATACCGCCTTGTTTTTCTCCCTTCGACTTGGGCTTTTCGGTGACAAGGCAGCCGGCTGTCAGCAGCAGCCCCGCTATACTCACCGCATTTTGAAGGGCGATTCGTGTCACCTTCGCAGGGTCAATCACCCCCGCCGCGAGCAGGTCCTCGAATTTGTCCGTGTCGGCATTATACCCGAAGCCCCCTGTCCCTTCTGAAACCTTGTTTACCACTATGTTCGCAGTAGCGCCGGCGTTGGCCGCAATGCAGTAGCACGGCATCGTAAGGGCCTTTGCCACTATGTTGGCGCCGGTCTGCTCATCGCCTGAAAGTTTCAGCTTCTTTACCGCCTCTATGCACCTGATAAGAGCCACTCCTCCGCCCGGCACTATTCCTTCTTCTATCGCCGCCCTTGTGGCGTGAAGCGCATCTTCTATCCGTGCTTTTCTTTCTTTCATTTCCGCTTCGCTCGCCGCTCCGACGCTGATTTGCGCAACGCCGCCCGTTAATTTAGCCAGCCGCTCCTGCAGCTTTTCACGGTCGTAGTCGCTCGTTGTCTTTTCTATCTCGCCCTGGATTTGTTTGATTCTACCGCTGATGGCGCTCTCGCTGCCGGCGCCTTCGATTATTATCGTATTGTCGTTATCAATCGTCACCTTCTTGGCCTGCCCAAGCTGTTTGACGCTGATATTTTCCATCTCGATTCCCAGGTCTTTCAGAATCGGCTCTGCGCCTGTAAGGATTGCGATGTCCTCCAGCATAGCTTTTCTGCGGTCTCCGTAGCCGGGCGCTTTTACCGCCGCCACCTGAAGAATTCCTTTTAACTTGTTGACCACTAACGTTGCCAGCGCTTCGCCTTCCACGTCTTCTGCGATAATCAGCAGCGGCTTTTTGCTTCGTGCTGTCTTTTCAAGCAGAGGCACCAGCTTGGCCACGTTGCTGATTTTGTCCTCGTAAACAAGTATGTATGGTTTCTCCAGCTCGCAGACCATATTCTCAGGGTTGGTCACAAAGTGCGGTGAAAGCCAGCCGCGGTCGAACTGCATCCCTTCGACGAACTCTACTGTTGTCGCAAGCCCTTTGCCTTCTTCCACCGTTATTACGCCGTCTTTGCCTACCCGCTGAAAAGCTTCGGCCATTATCTGCCCGATTTCCGCATCGTTGTTGGCCGATACCGACGCCACGTTGACTATGTCGCCGGTGCTGGTGATGTCGATTGGCTTTGCCAGCGATGCCAGCTTGTCCGTCACCGCCTTGGCGGCCGTGCGCATCCCTCGTGCCAGCGACATAGAATCGGCGCCGGCCGTCACGTTCCGATACGCCTCTTTGAACATCGCCTCGGCAAGTACCGTGGCCGTCGTCGTCCCGTCGCCGGCGACCTTTGACGTCTTGCTCGCCGCTTCTTTTACCAGTTTTGCGCCGAGGTTCTCGTTCCTGTTGCTCAGCTCGATTTCTTCGGCCACCGTCACACCGTCTTTGGTCACAGTCGGCCCGCCCCATCCTTTATCTAAGATTGCATTTCGGCCTCTCGGCCCCAGTGTTGACTTGACCGCCGCCGCCAGCTTCTCCACGCCGGCCAGCAGACTTGCTCTTGCATCCGCTTCGAATGATAACTCTTTAGCTGCCATAATTGTTTTTCTCCTTCCAAAAAAGGATTACATACTGCCTGTCCTTATTTGTTATTTTCTGCAACTTTTTGCAATGTTTTCTTCAACGTTTTATATAATTTTATGCTAATTCAGCAAAAAATATACCGGCTTTTGCGCAATTTACGCTTCTTTATATACGTTTTACCTTAACTTTTTTTGAAACCTGTAATTATAGACTACAAAAATTCTTTCCGCAAGTAGCAACACCTCATTTTTATTTACAGAATATGTCAATTTTGACACTCGCACACCCCCTGCTACGCCAACTTGACAGCTTATTCCCTGCCAGCTTAACTCCTGCCTTCAGACGACTTATATCCGAAATTCGCTGCTGTATTTCTGTTTTGCCTTTTCCTGCAGCCCTCTTTTTTTGGAAAAATTTTTTGTCCAATGCCCGATAAAACCCGCCCTTTCTTCAGCCAACTCGCCAAATTCATACATCAGGCGCCGTCCTGCAATTATTTACTTGAACAGCCAAACCCTTTCTGCTATAATCCTTTTAATAATGGGGATATATATGGGGGACAAAACGATGATTAGCAAAACCACAAAATCAATAATCTGGACAACGGCGATTGCTATGGGTTTATTGACATTTATTCCGGCCAAATACTTCGGCACGGGATTCTCGGCTGTTATTACTCACAAACTGGCAATCATAGTATCGACCTTTGTCCATCTTGCGAAATCTCTCAATCTCGGCCAATATCGTCCTGACGCCGGCAACATACTTCTTGTCGCCTTTCTGGCACTGCTGATTTTCTGGAGGGCCTTACTTCTAAGGAAAGCTCAGGTGTGAAACCTTTTAGCCCGGTCCGCTTTTATAACCGTCCCCGCACGGCTGCGGGGACCGAAAAATTCAAACCCCAGACCGAAACATCTGGGGTTTTCTTTTTTACATTCCCGCACTCATTCTAAAGAAAACAAGCCCGAAAGTCCGACTAAACTAATATGCTCGCTTCAAAAGAAGGTAAAGATATTATGGAACAGACAATTAATAACGACAGTAAAACCGCTGCTACAGTCATCCAGGAATTTGCACCTCGGCAAACAGCCCGACAATCCGAACATACCAAATCCGCCGAAACTCAGCTTCCTTCTCAGTATGCCCGGCCGCTTTTGGCAAAGGCCGAAGCCTCCGCTAAAAAAAACCGAATACCTCTAAAAAGGTGGCAGCTATTTGCATTTATATCGCTGCTGATTTTTGCCGCTGCTATTTATGCCGCCGTCTGGTCATATTCGAATGTCCGTGCCGTCAAAATCGACCGAACCGCCTGGCAAACTGATAAATTCACCCTCGAAGCCCAGCTTCAGTCAGCCGGCTCGAAGGCCGCAGAGCTTGCCGGGCAAATAGAACAGCTCAAAACTGTCAATGCTCAGCTTGCGCTTGAAAATGCCGGCCTTGCGGCGCAGTGCACCTTGCTCGCTGATAATGTGCAATCGCTAAAGCAGTCTGCCGAGGCACGTTTGCAGAAAAATAATCTGACCGGCTTTGAAGATAAACCGCTCCAAACAGCTCACACCGCACCCGACGAAAACCGGCTCAACGCCATTAGAAGCGGAAGGTATCCACAGGATATGACGAAGGACGAGCTTATATCAGCGCTCGGCGAGCCGGACCGCTGTTATAACACAGACTCTTGCGAGCAGTTGGTTTATTTTGGCCGTTCTCCCGGCCGGTTCTGGTTCAAAACCGGCCCATTCCTCGACGCCGCAAGATAAGCGGAATCTCGGTATTTACCCTGCGGTTTTACCGTGGCTTCTCCTCTCATAATAATTCTTGCCACCATCCCCCTTTTCCTTTATCATTTCTTTTACTAAAGGCAGGGTGGGTTTCAGCCCACCAATTCTCTCAAAACACAATCTTCTTACGGCAAAATGAAAGGTGCGAAATGACAAAGAAATGCCCAGAACACAATGTAGAGTGCGGAAGCCCACAGCACCAAGAGCATCTATGTTACTTTGTATCACAAGGATTTCATCTCAGTGATGAGCAGGAATATAAGTTGATGGTCGCAGACCCCCAGTTTAAGTGTCAACACTGTGGGCGGGTAGCACGGTGCTTAGAGAATCTCTGCAAACCTGTGAAATTGTAGTCCGCCGGCTGGCCAAAGGTGGGTAAAAATGAGTTAAAAACTTTTTTGTATGAGGACAGATTATGGCCTTTACTCTATCACTTGGTTCAACAGCTCCGGATTTTTCACTTCGAGCCACCGACGGCAATACTTACTCGCTCAAGGATTTCGCCAATGCTAAAGTCTTGGTTATCTTTTTTACCTGCAATCACTGTCCCTTTGTGATTGGATCAGATGAAATTACTCGTAAAACCGCAGATAAATTCGCATCTCAGGGCGTAAAGTTTGTCGGTATAAACTCAAACAGCCCCAATACCTATGAAGAAGATTCATTTGAAAATATGGTTAAGCGAATGCAGAAGTATAAATTCCCCTGGCTGTACCTTTACGACGATGCTCAGGACGTTGCCCGTGCCTATGGTGCGCTTAGGACGCCGCACTTTTTTGTCTTCAACAAAGAAAGAAAGCTTGTTTATACCGGCCGAGGCATCGACAATCCCCGCGAAACCAGCAAGATGACTGTAAACGATCTGGAAAATGCTCTCGAGGAATTACTTGCAGGTAAACAGATGACTACTCCGATAACCAACCCTATCGGTTGTAATGTCAAGTGGGAAGGCAAAGATGCTCACTGGATGCCGCCTGATGCCTGTGATTTGGTGTGATATCAATTGCCGCCCACGCCGGCTGGCAAAGGAGTTTTTAGTTTCAACTTTTAACTTGCCTAAATTAGTGGCAAAGCAAGAATCAGTGTCTATCTGCCTGCCCTGCGACTTGTCCGCCGAAGCCTCGGCGAAGGCGGAAGCCGCTTCGGCGAAGTAGGGTGTCAATCCGTGTCAAACCAGTCAGTGTCTAAAAAAATCTGTGTCATCTGTGGAATCCGTGGTTATAATTTTACCCCCCAAATCTTAATCACTTTACAGCAATGGATTTACGCATTAAGGTAGCCGATTGTCTGCCGATGTTGTGAATTGCCGCATCTTATGCGCATAAAAACAGGGCTGGGGACGCGGAGGAAAGGAGGGAAGAAAACCCAGCCCTGCTTTTTGGCTTCTTTATAAGCACCCTTGCTCTCCGAAGCCGGATTTTACAGGTTTACCGTAGTAAATCCTATGTAGTATATAATACAATCCGCTACCGGCCTGTCAAGCATAAAAACTCCTCCTGTTAAAGCAAAATGCAAAATGCCAAAAAAAAACCGCATTTCCCACGCAAAAATCAAATAATTTCGGTCCGGTTCTTAACCTTCCCGAAGCTCTTTTTTTTATTTTTTACCCTGCCGCGGACATTCCTTTTACCTTGTCTTTTCTTTAACATCCGGCCTTTGCAAATACGTCGGCTGGAGCGTCAATGCGTCGGCAAATTCGCCCGCCGACGCCTTTTCCCGCCCAAGCAGATAAACCTTCGATGCCTTCGGCGTCCAGTATCGCTCATCCAGAAAACTAATGCCTTCAGCCCTGAATTTATCCTTATGATATACCAGCCCTTCGCCGAGCAGCCAAATCGGCTCCGCCCCACCGGCAAATTCGTCGAGAAACTGCACAGCCGTCATTATGCAGTCAGGCAGAACCTTTTCCCATTTATTTACTTTTTGTTCATATACGGCAATGAAAAATTGACTGCGCTTGGCATCCAGTATAGCAGCGATTTTCGCCAATTCTATTTTTTGGGTTTGTTCCTTCAGATAGTCGTTTACATTTGCCGCAATTACATCCAGCGTGTCAACTGCAATGATTTTCACGGCGTTTGCGAAGTGCATCGTTTTTGCCAGTGTCACGGCTATCCGCAGGCCGGTAAAGCTGCCCGGCCCCGATGAAATATAGATGTGTTCGATTTCGCCTGCTTCCCGGCTGAAACGCTTGAGCAAGCCGCTGATGGCGGGAAAAAGCTCGGCACTGTGCCTCATCGGGCCTGAAAAAGTATCTTCGCCGAGTATTTCTTCGCCAAGTCCTATCGCAACCGAGCCTGACCTGCCGGAGGTTTCAACTGCTAATATCAGGGGCTTTACGAACATATTTTTTTTACAACCAACCATAGTCTTTGCAAATCGCCTTTCCATAGCTTAAAAAAACCCTTAAATTGCCTGTTTTTCCCAACTTAACAGGCCCTTCTTTTTCCAATTTACAAGGTTAAAAATTAGATATTATCGGCCAATCGCCAAGAGTCAAATTTTTCTCTTGCAAAAAAAGGAAATTGTTTGTAAAATGGTGTTCGTAGGCTTGACCTATCTTTGGGATGGGTTGGTGTATAAGCATTAGTTTAAGTTCTTTCTTTAACAGTGTGTTATTAGGAGGAGGTGTTGACTTTGGACAAGATACGTCATTCAGTCAAATCTCTCGGAAATAAACCTTTATTAATTATTTTAGCCTCCATTTTGCTGCTGACTGTGGTTCTGCCCGTGACAGGTCTGTCCCAACCAAACGAAACCGACAAGCAGAAAGTAGCACAGCAGGTAGCTCAAAAGTGGATGCAGGTGGGGACGGAACAATACAATCGAGGTTTCTACAAGGCCGCAGAACACTCTCTTCTTCTTGCTCAGGAGTACCAGGAATCTCTGGATAATGCCGACCGCACGAAGCTGAACCAGCTCCTCGAAAAAACCCGCACAGCGCTTCTCGCCAGGGAGCAAATCCTGGAGCATGTTCGGGTGGCCGATGAACTGGAAAAACAGGGCAGACTAAGCGAGGCCAAAAAGCATCTTGACCAGGTCGTCAACAGTGAGTTCCTCGCCAAGACAGAGCGGGAGCTGCTTGCCGAAAAGGCAAAAAAGCTGGGCGACCAGATAGTCACCCAGGAAGAAGAAACTGCCGAGATTCATAAGCCAAACCCAGAACCCTCCCCTGCTGCTTCGCCTGAGCAGTCCGCAGCAAACGAACCTTCACCTTCAATCGAAGCGGAGGATGCAGAGGCAGAAGAGGTAAAGGATGTGGTAGAGACTGCGGATGAGCCGTCACAGGATGCTGTTGATGAATCCCTTAAAACTCTCGAAAATGAACCGCTCGCTGACAGCTCAAAGCCGCTGTCGGCTGTCGAGGAGCTGCCGCCGGTCGCTAAGTTGCAGATAGCGAAGCAGCCGGTCGCTTACCAGCCACAGGCGCAGGAGCCAGCGGCAAATGAAGGCGGCTACATCGAGGTTATTAATCGAAAAAGAAATATCCTATGCAGCCATACCAGGGCTGTTGTCAGCGACGCTGTCACCAAGGCCCAGAATTATGTAAGCCAGGGCGACTTCGATAATGCAAAACAAATCATTGAAATCGCCGAACGGACGGTGAATAAAAACCAGATGTACCTCGGCGACGACCTGTTCAGCCAATATACCAGCCAGTTAAAGCTGCTGTCTGACAAAATAAACCAGGGCCAGCAGGAAAAAACTCAGCAGCTGCAGCTGCAGAAACAGGATGAGTCCGAAAAAGCCCAACGTCAGTACAGAGAGCAAATGGAGGTTGACAGAAATAAAAGAATAGATGAGCTGATGGACAACGCAAAAGCTTATCAGAAGCAGCAGCGATATGAAGAAGCTCTCGGCCAGCTGGAGAGTTTGCTTGCGATAGACCCCCTCAATAACGATGCACTGATACTCAAGCAGACACTCGAGGATACGACCAGCTTCCGCAAACAACTGGAGGTCTGGAGAGAATCGGATAAAGAGCGGTTTGCCTCTTTGATTAGGACCGACGAATCGGCAATACCTTACGCTGCCGAACTGACTTACCCCAAGAATTGGCGCGAAATTGCCGCCAGTCCTTACCGTCAGCCTGAAGGCCCCATCGGGCAGGACCCCGCAGACGCAGCGGTCTATAAACAATTAGATGAGGTCGTTGACCTCTCAGAGTTCACTTCTGAAATGCCTTTAGGCGAGGCCATCGGCGTATTAAAAAATTCTGTTGACCCGCCGCTGAAAATAGTCGTCCTCTGGAAAGATTTGTATGACAATGCCGACATCGACCAGACCACACCAATTAATATGGACGCAATATCGGCAGTTCCTCTCGGCGCCGCAATGAAGCTCCTGCTGGACTCAGTTTCAGGCGGATTTGCAAACCTCGGCTACGTCGTGGAGAACGGCGTCATTACGATAGCTACCAAAGAATCTCTTCCCAGTCCACTGATAACACTGGTCTATGACGTCACCGATTTACTCGGACGGCCAGCCGATTACTATGCAGAAAGTCCCGAGGAAATTACCGCAGACGTTGAACAGGCCGGTGCAGAAGGCTTCCAGATAGAAAATGAGGTTGACAGGGATGAGCTGCTTGCGCAGGCAACCCGCCGCGCAGAAGCCCTCGTCACGCTTATTCAGGAGTCCGTCGAACCCGATAGCTGGTTTGACGCCGGCGGTGAAGGAACCATAACGATTCACGCAAATAAAAAGCTTATTGTCCTTCAGACACGCAAAGCTCACTCTGAGCTCGATGAACTCCTTCGCCAGCTGCGCAAGTCACTCGGCCAGCAGGTCGCTATCGAGGCCAGGTTCTTACTGGTAGGCGAGAATTTCCTCGAAGATATCGGCCTCGACCTCGACATCTACCGTGTACCGCAGGGAACGTATGAAACAGTATGGACCGAAGAACCGGAGTACCTGGAAGGCACCGGCAAGGCAATGTTCTCTGGCGATCCGATTTTTGACGAATTTGACCCTGGTCATCCTTATGGCTCTCCGTATGCCCCATATGCCCCGGATTGGTCAGGTTGGCCTGATGGTACCGATTTCCCAATTCCTCTTACTGATGGTAACCCTGAGTTCGGTCCCGACCCCGCCTGGCCCGACCCCAATACACCTGGACCGATAATTCTGCTCAATCCCCTGCGGGAAATGCTTCGGTCCATTGTCCCCGGCACAGGAATTTCAAGACAGCAGCTTATACCCGACACCGACAAATTCCGCTTCTACCAGGATCATAGTAGACACACCTTACCCGCAACTACGGCAGTGCAAGGCAGTCTCGCTTCGCTCATAGGTGCTACCGAAGGGTATGGCAGCATCGGCGGCCTCGACGCGGGCATCGGCGGAATGATTCTCGACACCCTCCAGGTTGACCTGCTCATCAGGGCAACCCAGGCGCACCGTGACGCTACATCATTGAACGCCCCAAAGGTGAGCGTTTTAAGCGGCGAATCCGCAACGCTGCGGCTCCAGAAAATTATGTGGTATCCAACCGACGTCGAATTTACCATCGAGGAAATCGGCGAGGTCGGCAATGCTATGTGGACGATAGAATATGAGGATTCCGCCGTCATTACTGGCTCCCTTCTCAATATTACTCCCATAATTACGCCGGATAAGAAAAACGTCCTGCTCAATATCGTCACCGAACTGCGGGATTTCCTCGGCTGGGACCAACATAACATCTTAGGTCCGCAGAGTTCCCTCGGACAATTCTCCTGGACCGTAAGCTATCCTGCAACGGAGCTCTCGAGGATTGAAACACGTGTAAGCGTGCCTGACGGCGGAACGCTCCTGCTGGGCGGTCATAAGCTTACCGCTGAGGTCGAGTTCGAATCAGGAGTGCCTGTATTGAGCAAGATACCTATTATAGGCAGGGCATTCAGCAACCGCAGCAAGGTCAAGGACCAGAGAATCCTGCTAATACTTGTTCAGCCGACCATTATCCTGCAGGAGGAAGCTGAGGCCGGCGCCATCGCAGCTATGCAGGAATAGAACGCTTGCTTCAATTATGAATAAGGCAAACTAAAGGGGTGTAAGTGATTACACCCCTTTTTAATTTATACCGCACCTATTGGAAATGGCCGGAGATACGGGCAAAAAAAGTGTTATTATGTTTTTGGGCGACAATAGGTGCGGTATTTAGCGCACTTCTATCGCTTACGGATTGCCGGCCGGCTGACTGTCCCCACCCGCTTAATCTTTCATCCGCCTTTCATTTTCCCTCTCAGGGCCTGATACCCGTAGTGTGCTATGAGGTGGTCGAGTATCACCATTGCCGTGTAGTTCTCGGCGACAGGCCAGACCCTTGCCACGATTGTCGGGTCGCGACGCGTGATTGCCGCCAGCTTCTTGTTCTCGAGCGTATATTTATCTATTGTCCTCTGTGGTTTGTCTATCGTAGGTGTCGGCTTCACCGTCACCCTGACCACGATTGGCTGGCCGGTGGAAAGTCCGCCGGTAATGCCGCCGGCATTGTTCGATTCAAAAATAACCCGTCCTTTTTCGGCTCGCATCTGGTCGTTGGACTGGCTGCCTGTCATATCCTTGACCGCAAAACCGGCCCCGACCTCTACTGCCTTGACCGCTCCGATGCCCAGCATCCTGCCGAGCTCGGCGTCAAGTTTATAGAAGACTGGCTCACCCAGACCTGTGGGGACACCGGTTGCAACCACTTCAACCACGCCGCCCGCAGAATCGCCCCCGGCAGAAATCCGGCTGCACGCCTCCGCCATCGCACAGGCGGCATTTATGTCGGGACAGTTTACTACCGGATGAACATCGTATTTACTCCTGACATCGTCCGGTTTCATCTTTGGCGACTTATCACGGATGGCATCGATTTCCCGCTCGACCTCGGCCAACACCCCTGCCTTTTCGAGAAAACGCATATCCATAGTTATCCGGCCATTGATGTAAATCTCCTGGTAGAACGCATCGAGGTCCCGCCGCATCTTCTTATATCTGTTTGTGTAATCGAATACCTGCTCAGTTGCTACGTCGGGGCAGCGCACCCCCGCAAGCTCCTTTACGTAAGCGCACACTTCGATGCCGCACCCCTTGAGGACCTTCTTGGCGACATAGCCCGAAGCTACTATGGTGGAGGTATATCTTCCGCTGAATATCCCTGCTCCTATGGCATCGTCATCGGGGCCGTATTTGATGAACGAGGCATAACTTGCGTGTCCCGGCCTCGGCGTGCGGTTCGTGTCCTGGTATTGTTTTATGTGAACAAAATGCCGGTCGAGGTTGGGAATCAGTATGGTCAACGGCGTCCCGTTGGTATGGTTCTTGTTTCCCGCTCCCTCAATCGTGTCTGCTGCGTTCAGTCCCGAGTAGATAATCGGGATGTCTGGTTCTTTTCGCGGGCTCGACAACTCGTTGGCGCCGGGCTTGCGCAAAAGCAAATCACCGTAAATCTCCTGTTCCGTCAGCAACATCCCGGGCGGGTGGCCCTGTATAACCGCCGACAGGCCCTCCTGGTAAGAGCCGCCGGCTACCGTCACCTGAAACATCCGTCCTATATGGCAACCTATCATCTTTCCGAGGTCTCCTTAAAGTTACTCGTTAGTACCTGGAGAATATACATCTATTCCGAAAAAACTTCAAACTTTTCCCAAAAGTCTGGAAACGATTTTGCGACACACATTTCTTTGTCGATGCTTTGCTCGCCTGTAGCCAGACCTGCAACAGCAAAGCTCATCGCAATCCTGTGGTCGTTGTGCGGGTCTATCCGGGCGCCGTGTATCTTCCCGCTCCCCTTTATAATAAGCGAGCTTTCCTCGCACCTTGCCGCAACGCCCATTTTCACAAGCTCCGAAGCCATTACCGCCAGCCGGTCGCATTCCTTGTCTCTCAAATGGCCTATATTTGTAAGGCGGCTTTCCCCCTTTGCAAATGCCGCCGCTATCGCCAGTGGCGGAACCAAATCGGGCAAATTGCTCATATCCTGCTCAATCGCAGAAAGTTTCCGCCCTTGAACGCAAATTCCGCCATTCGCTTCAGATACTTCACAGCCCATTTTTTCAATCAATGTCAGGAACGCTTTATCACCTTGCTTTGTATCGGCCCGTAATCCTCTTACGGTTACTTTCGCTTTACATATCGCCCCTGCTAAGAAAAAAAATGATGCGCTGCTGTAATCGCCTTCTATAGTTATCTCCCTCGCCGAATATCTTCCCTTCGGAATTTCTATTCGTTTGTAATCGCTGTTTTTCGCTGTTGCGCCGAATTCAGCCATCATCTGAAGACTGATATCGAAGTATGGCTTCTCTGTCATTTCATCGACGCATTTCAACGTCACTTTATTGTCCGCATAAGGCGACGATATGACAATCGAGCTGAAATACTGCGAAGTTTTACTGCCTCTTATCTGTGCAGTGCCGCCTTTAATCCCGCCGCCATAGACCCTGACAGGAGGAAAACCCTCTTTTTCAAGGTAATCTATTTTGCATCCTAATTGCCGCAGTCCCTCCACTACTTCTCGAATTGGCCTTTCGGTAATCCTTTTGCTTCCCGTAATGACTATCGGCTTATCTGATAAACAAGTCGCCGAAGTTAAAAAATTCATTCCAACTCCGGACTCGCCGACATCTAATTCATCGTTAATCGGCGTGTATTTTCCACCTGTTCCGGCTATGATTAATTTATCGCCTTGCTGCTCGCCCGTAGTGAGCTTGCCTGCCCTGAGCTTGTCGAATGGGTCGAACCTAATTTTTACGCCTAATCGTTTAAGACATTCGATAACGTTTCGCTGGTCTTGGCCGAACAGTGGCTCATAAATAGTGCTTTTGCCATTGGCTAAAGAGCTGATAATTAACGCCCGCAGAGTATGCGCCTTCGATGGCGGAGCATCTACCGTAATATCGCTATTGCGGATTTTGTTTACAATCTTCATTCTGTCTCGTTCTTACGAACTATGAATCCGAATTCGTGCCTTGGTGTCTTAGTGGCTAACTTTTACCAGAAATGCAGGGAAATTAAAAGAAGTTTTTGGGTCAATCTCGGTTAGCCCGCCGGTTTATCCGGCGGGTTTGTTTAGCGGTCGCCGGACCTGTCCTGAGTTTATCGAAGGAACGACAGCCTTTGGTCATTCCCGCGAAATTTATCCCACAGGGAACGGGAATCCAGGGAGATTATTAGGTGATAGATTCCTGCTTGCGCAGGAATGACAAGCAGTATTATGCTTTTATTAGAACTGTATTTATAACAATATACGGCTTAAAGGCGGTCAGTTTGAGTTATTAAAAATTTATCCACATTAGGTGGACAAACAACGGATGATATATATTTAACACGGTAATCATTATCTATTAGATGAGGAATAGAATTCAATGGCTCTGACCAGCGCAATAACATTATCAGCAGTTTCGTGCTCATAGAAGCCATCCTTTGATACATGAGCTGTTTCAACCTTTATACTTTGATTTTGGAAAGATGCAAGTATTGGGAACATTGACATAGGCAACCTGACATTAACCCACACCTTTGCAATTTTGTCAGGCTCTTTTTTCGATAATGGCATAGAGTTCTCATCAACAGCAACCTGAATTGTTCCTATGAACTTGCCCTCAATTTCCTCATTGATATGCGAATCATATTCTTGTGTCTTATTGAAGGTTATGTGAACCCAGATCATCTTTTTGTGTGCCGGAAGGTTTTGCCAAGCATCATAGTAGATTTCGTAATTCTCTCCATAAAAGGTCATTTCTACAGATTGATATGGCTGTAGAGATTCTTTTGTAAAACCGACCCAAGAAGAAAAATCGTTAACATGAACCCATGCAACAAACTTGTGTAATGACATTGGATTATTTTCTCCGTATAAAATAATAATATACAACACGCTATTTATGGCATAAGATTAGACTGATTTTATACTGCCATTATACAGTACCCTTCAGTTTTTTCTCACCACGACTAATTCCACCAACCACATTAGCTACTATCAGAACTATAAGTACCCAAGAAATGGCCAACTGAAACCAAGCAGTCACCCGTGGACATCTTGCTTCATGCAGGCCTGACAATGGTTGAAGGCTGAAGACAGAACTGAGACTCTTGAATAGGCCCGACCACGCGCCTTGCGGCGGATCGAACCAACCGAGAAGTAAGTATGCAATCGCAAAGAAGATTCCTATCTCACAGAGATTGATGAGAAACCCAAGGAGAGATCGCCCGTAGGACTCGACAGGTCTTTTTGCTACAAAGAGCCAGTGGAGACTAAATAGAAGGATTTCCAAGATTCGGTAGAAAACCACAACAAGGCCAAATACGATCCAGTATATAGCTGTTAGTACTGGCCGTTCAATCAGCGCAATCCAGCAAAGTCCTATTAGTACGCTGAGGAGTTGATAGACCTCAGACACCCATGGTCCGCCTAGTAACTTTCTTTCCAGAAAGTTGTTCAGTTGGTGTCCGAGACTGAAGGCGCGAAATAGCCGGTCAAGAAGCCATTTAAAAGCTGGGAACCAGAATCCACCACGAACCCGCAACCAGCGAGCTATGCGCAACATACGAGTCCTTACATTCCATTTTCATTTCTTCCTCGGATAATATACAACACTTTATGCCTTAGGTGCATGGATTTATTATCAATTTAGCATGGCGGAGATGAAATGTCAAGAAAACATAGAATGCCCTTGCTTTGTCCTCCGTCTTTATGGCTATATTTTCCAGCGCAATCAGCGAAACCGGCGTCCAAATATTTTTTTATCTCCGCGTCCTTTGCGAGCTCGGCGGTTAAAATATTCAATCAAATGCGCACATACCTCCGCACAAAAAACGGCTAATTTCAAAAAATCTTTACTCCTTTTCTCACCGCGAGTTACGAGAATCCAGCATCGAGCATCGAGGACCTTTTTCGCATCAAACGCGCAAGTTCCGCCTTCTTATGGAACGCTCATACTCCGTTCCCGCAACTTTGAAAAGTTAATATTTATCCGCCGTAGCTTGCCTGTCCTTTGTCCTGTCCGCCATAGCATTGGTGACGGCGGAAGCGTAGGCGAAGAAGGAAGCGAAGGCGGACTGCCCCTCCTAAAAAAGGGTTTAACTAAATTATCCAAATTATCTAATTCGCCAATCAACTAATTCACTAATCAACTAAATTATGCGAAACAAACCCAATTTCCAAAACGCCAAAATAGTTGTAACCTCATTAAATAAAACTAATTACAACGAACAATGAACTATGAACTGTTATTCAAAACAAACCCAATCAAACCCAATTTATATAGTGGGCCCCGCACCAGACGCTTCGGCTCGGTGCGGGGTTGTTGTGCACTAATTGGCCTGCGTATTGATATGTTCCATAAGGATTTGGAAATCCCTGGCGTCGATTGTCCCGTCGCTGTTAATATCGCCTATCTGATAGTTTTCGGGAGTTTTTATGCCGGCCGTAAAATTATTCAGCAGCGACTTGAAATCCGCCTCATTGACAGTGCCGTCGCCGTTCAGGTCATACCATGCGGCCTTGTTATCGTCCTGCTTCTCGCTGACGCTCCACGCTATGCCGTATCGCTCGCTTCCCGCCGGCTGGCTCGCGTCACTGTAGAAAATGGCAATTTCATAATCGGTGTAATTGGGGTCTGTCTTGCAGTATATATGTTCTACGTTATCGACCTTGCTGTCACTGTAATCCAGCAGATATTCGTTGTCCGGATTCTGCGGGTCAATCGCCCACACCTCGAGCCGCAGATTGGCGTCCTTCTCCGGCAGTGCCTCGAAAGGATATACGCTGCTGTAATGTTTGTTCCACGCAGCCGTAACGGTAATAACTTTGTTCGCCGGCTCCGTAATTGTCACCCTGTAAAAGTTCAACGGCTTATCGTCTTTTCGCAGCTCGTTCAGGTCCCACCCGATTGTTGCCGACTCGCCGGGTTTCTTCATACCCGCTGTCAGTTGCTCGTATGCCCCGACGGCATTCAGCATCCCGGCGCCCTGGATGTAGTCCAGCGGCACCTGATGGTCGTCGTCCTTTTGCAGTCTGCCTTTGTGCCAGTATGGCAGTTTCGTCGCCGAGTTCAGCAGTATGGCTTTTATCACGCAGTTGCCGCCCTGTTCTGAAACGGCTGCCCTTAAGCTTGCATCTTCTTTGGCTTTTTGGACAAGAAGTGCCGCCGCTCCTGCCACTATCGGCGTCGAGAAGCTCGACCAGTTGCCTGTCGGCTCGTAACCATTTTGCTCGTTTGCATCCGCCGCAAGACAGTTGCCGGGTGCGACAATATCCGGTTTGCACCGGCCGTCTTCCGTTGGCCCGCAGCTCGAATGTTCAGGGTAAGCAAGACCAAATTCCGACAGGTTATTCGACAGATTTTCGCCCTTCACGGAATCGACAACTCCGACGCCGATAACATTTGCGCCGGCCCCGGGATAAAGAAGAGGGTCATAAACACCCCTGCCGTTTCCTATCCCCGCAATAACCGTCAAACCCTCCCGTTCCGCCATCGACTCGATTCCTCTTGTCCACCAGTCCTCGAACTGGTTGCCGAAGCTCACGGTCAAAATGTCCGCATCGGGAGCTGTGCTGGTGTATATATTCTTGGTTAAAAAATGCCAAAGCTCGTATATGTCACCATCCGCCTGCGGTGCGGCCCCCTGATAATGGAATTGTCCAAGCTCCGGATGAAATGCGTAAGCGTCTTCGCCGAACAGCACCGAGCATATAGCTGTTGTGTGTGGCGATATGCCTGCTAATGGTTTGCCCCCGCTGTAAAATATGAATTGCTTGTTACTCAGGCAGTTGTTTTCTGTACTCGGGCGATAATCGTTTTGCGGTTCGCCGTTGATATAGGTATTGCTTCGGCAGATGACGGCTATCCTGACGCCCGACCCTGTCAAACTCGCATCGAGCTGCCGCAGCGCATATATACCCGCGGCATTTAATCCCTGCGGCTGTAGAATCTTTTCTGTCTGTTGCTCTTCAGCAACAGCGATTCTCAATACTGCTAACGTCACTGCCGCAACAGCCGTCAGCCGCAAAGCGTGCATTTTAATGGCCCTATCACCCATATCTTCCTACGGAAGCACGCACAAAAAACCAGCTCGAATTACATAAGGCGAATTACCATAAACCCCGTTGTCTTCAATCGTTATACTCCTGTTGACGTTATTATACCAAAAAGCCATTCTTTATTCAAGCATATTCCCCGCTTCAATGCTTGAAAAATGTGGTTTTTTAACAAATAAACCAAAACATCACAGGGAACGTCCGAAAATCCTGCAAATATCAGCACTCTTGACGCCCAATGAACTGGCCGCCAACCACTGTCGCAGGCGACTCCCCGAAATCTTGACATACCTGTCTCAAACTGCGACAATCGCTCCGACGTATGAGAGCGTATGGAACCGACAGCTTATTTCCGCCGTCTGAAGCCCGCAAAGAGCTTTGCAGTCATATTGTTCGTGTGGCCTTTGACACAGCAGCCGATTCCGAGTTTGATTACCTCGTGCCGGACGGCCTCTGGCCGATTGCTGCAGGACAGCGAGTCGAAGTCCCCTTCGGCAGAACCGACAAACACCAAATCGGTTTCTGCACACAGTCAGACGTCCCGCCGCAGCAGTCCTTCGCCGCTCACGGCAGGGGACACAAACTCAAGATAGTCTCGAAAGTTATCGATGAACAACCTTTGCTTGACAGCAATCTTATGGAGCTTGCACGCTGGCTCAGCGACTATTATATCTGTCCGCTTGGGCAGGTTCTGGCCGCGATGGTCCCCGGCGCCGTCAAAAAAGCTGCAGGCGTAAAAACAGAAAGACAAATCTACCTCGACACCAGCGCCGAAGAAGCCGCCGGACAATTGAAGGGCAAAAAGCAAAAACAGATTGTCGCCTTTCTCAAGGCAAGGGACGCCTGCAATCCGGATAATGCCATCGAATTACAAAGTCTGCTGGCCGAGGTCGGCTGCACAAACGCCCCGATAATCAAATTGGCCGAAAACCAAATCATAAAAATCGCCCGTAAAACCGTAATGAAATCATTGCCGGTTATCCCGGCCGGAATGACTCTCAAAACAGACAAGGTGGTCCTCAACGACGACCAGCAAAAAGTATTAGAGCATATAAGCAACCAGATAAATTCGGAAAAATTCAGCGTCACCGTCCTGCACGGCGTCACCGACAGCGGCAAAACCGAGATTTACATAAGAGCTGTCGAGCTTTGTCTGCGAAAGGCCAAAGCCGCCATTGTCCTGCTTCCTGAAATTGCCCTTACCGCCCAGACCGTTCAGCGGTTCAGCGACAGGTTCGAAAGAATTGCCGTGATGCATTCAGGCCTCACCCCGCCTCAGCGAAACGTCCAGTGGCAGAAAATAAAAGCCGCACAGGCCGATGTCGTTATCGGCGCCCGCTCGGCAATCTTCGCGCCGCTTGCAAACATCGGCCTTATAGTCGTCGATGAAGAGCACGAGCCGACCTACAAGCAGGACACCGTCCCCCGCTATAATGCGCGCGACGTCGCCGTAAAACGTGCGCAGTTGTCAGATGCGCATTGTATTTTAGGCAGCGCAACCCCTTCGCTGGAGACCCTCTTTAACGCCCGCACAAAAAAACATTTCACTCTCGTGCATTTGCCAAAAAGGGTAATGAATTTCCAAATGCCCGAAATGAAGCTCGTCGATGTCACCAAAGGTTTTTACACGTCGCACGGCATAAACTTAATCTCCGAGCCGCTCGCCGAACATCTGACAAAAACCCTCGCCAAAGGCGAGCAGGTGATTTTGCTCTTAAACAGGCGCGGTTACAGCAATTTTGTATTTTGTCCATCCTGCAGATACACCCTTCATTGCCGCAACTGCGATGTGACGCTCACCTTCCACAAGTCCAAAATCCCTCGCAGCCGCGGCCTGCGGGAGACAATCGTCGGCAAACACCTCGACTATGGTTTCGCAGTATGCCACTACTGCGGCGCCCAGACCCTTGTCCCCGAAAAATGCCCCCTCTGCAGTAAAGGTATGGCTATGATAGGTATCGGCTCACAGCGCCTCGAAGAAGAGCTGGCACAAAAGTTCCCTGCCGCCCGCCTCTGCCGGGTTGACAGCGACTCTATGGCCGGCCGCGACTATTACCGCGTCCTGAAGGATTTCAGCGACGGCCGTATCGACATACTGGCGGGCACCCAAATCCTCGCCAAGGGCCTGCATTTCCCCAATGTCACCCTCGTCGGCATCATTAGCGCCGACACCTGCCTTTACCTGCCGGACTTCCGCGCTAATGAGCGGACCTTCCAGTTGATTTCTCACGTCGCCGGCCGTGCAGGCCGCTCGGCAAAAAAAGGCACCGTCTTCGTCCAGACCTTCCTGCCGCAGCAGCCAGTCATTCAGTTCGCACTTAAAAACGATTTCGATGGCTTCATCGAGGAGGAATTAAAGCATCGAAAGGCCTGCAACCTGCCCCCCTTCTGGCGGCTGGCCGCCCTTCTTATTCAGGACAAAAACTTCGACAAGCTCCAAAACGCCTCTAATCAAATTCGCGAAAGAATCGATAATATTATAAATCGCCATAACCTTAAAGTGACTGTCAGAGGCCCGATGCCCGCTGTGATATCTCGAATACAGCGATTTCACAGGATGCAGTTTATTATCCAGGCCCCCACCGCACAGTCTATGCACCGCCTCTTTGAAGCCCTGCAGGCAAATATACCTCTTCGACCCGCCGTCAAGGTCATTATAGATATAGACCCTGTTAATTTATTGTGACTTGAAATTCGAAAGACTTTATGTTATATTTCGGGTTTTGATGTTTTCCGGGGTGTAGCTCAGCTTGGATTAGAGCGCTTGGTTCGGGACCAAGAGGTCGCTGGTTCGAATCCAGTCACCCCGATTTTTTTATTGATGAGGGCTTGTTGTGCCTGTTTTTGAATATAAATGTGATAACTGCGGAAAAATAACTGAACTTTTGCAAAGCTCGGCAAAAACAGTTGCAAAAAACTGCCCCCACTGCGGCGGCAAAAAATTAAAAAGAATGTTCTCAACCTTCGCAGTCGGAATCCAAAAAGGCGGCTCGAAACGCTGCCTCGGCTGCAGCGACCACAGTTGCCCGCATTCGGATTATTAATTCACCAACGGCTTTCACGGAATGATACTTATATGAACAAAAATACAGAACGCTATAATTTCAGCCGGATAGAAAAGAAATGGCAAAACTTCTGGGAAGAAAACAAAACCTTCAAGGCGAAGGATTGCGATAACTCCAGGCTGAAATTTTACGTCCTTGATATGTTCCCTTATCCGAGCGCAGAAGGCCTCCACGTCGGCCATCCCGAGGGCTACACCGCAAGCGACATCGTCGCACGCTACAAAAGAATGAAAGGCTTCAACGTCCTGCACCCTATCGGCTGGGACGCCTTCGGCCTGCCCGCTGAACAATACGCCGTTCAATCAGGCACCCATCCTGCAAAAACAACTCAGGAAAACATCAGCGGTATGAAACGCCAAATCAAGTCCCTCGGCTTCAGCTACGACTGGGACAGGGAAGTAAATACCACCGACCCGGGTTATTATAAGTGGACTCAATGGATTTTCCTCAAATTCTTCAATAGCTACTTCGACGAAAACCAGCAGAAGGCAAAACCCATCGAACTCCTCCCTGTTCCGAAGGGCTTAAGCGAAAAAGACAAACAAAAATTCATAGACGACAATCGCCTCGCCTGCGAAGCCGAGGTCCCCGTAAACTGGTGTCCCGCTCTCGGCACCGTCCTTGCAAACGAAGAAGTCATCAACGGCCTCAGTGAACGCGGCGGACACCCCGTTATCAGAAGGCCTATGCGCCAGTGGATGCTCAGAATTACTAAATTCGCCGAACGTCTCCTCGATGATTTGAAAGAGGTCGATTGGCCTGATTCTATTAAAAAACTCCAGTTCGACTGGATAGGAAAAAGCATCGGCGCCGATGTCGATTTCAAAGTCGATGGCTTTGCTGAAACAATTCGTGTCTTTACTACACGTCCCGACACCTTGTTTGGCGCAACGTATATGGTATTGGCCCCCGAGCATCCCCTCGTCGATAAAATCACAAAACCGGAAAGGAAAAAAGCCGTTCAAAAATACCGTGACGACGCCGCTCGAAAAAGCGACCTTGACAGAACCGACCTGGCAAAAGAAAAAACAGGCGAGCCGCTCGGCGCTTACGCCGTAAATCCTGTCAACGGCGAAAAAATCCCGGTCTGGATTAGCGATTACGTCCTTATCAGCTATGGCACCGGCGCAATTATGGCTGTCCCCGCCCACGATGAACGAGACTTCGAATTTGCCAAAAAATTCGGCCTGCCGATTATCCCCGTAGTCGAGCCGGACGAGCCTGAACAAGCTATGTTAGTAAAAAAAGGCAAGCTCTGCTTTGCCGGCGACGGTACTGCAATCAACTCAGGCCGGTTTAATGGTCTATCAACATCCCGATTCAAAGAAAAAATAACTCAATGGCTGGCGGGAAAAAAACTCGGCAAAAAAGCTGTAAACTATAAGCTCCGCGACTGGCTTTTTAGCAGGCAGCGATACTGGGGCGAGCCTTTCCCAATCCTGCATACCGGCAGCGGCGGCCTCGCTGCTCTTTCAGAAAAAGACCTCCCTTTACAACTGCCGCCCATTGAAAACTATAAACCCGCCGGCACCGGTGAGTCGCCTCTGGCAAACATCGACGAGTGGGTCAATGTCACTCTCCCCGACGGCTCAAAAGCAAAGCGTGAAACCAACACAATGCCTCAGTGGGCAGGTAGCTGCTGGTATTATCTGCGCTATATCGACCCAAATAATAAAAACCGCAGTTGGGACCCCGTGAAGGAAAAATACTGGATGCCCGTCGATTTATATATCGGCGGCGCAGAGCACGCCGTCCTCCACCTTCTGTACTCGCGCTTCTGGCACAAACTGCTTTACGACCTCGGTTATGTCAGCACTAAGGAGCCATTTAAGAAGCTTGTCAATCAGGGTATGATTCTCGGCGAAGACGGCCAGAAAATGAGTAAGTCCCGCGGAAACGTTATCAATCCCGATAAAATCGTCGCCGATTACGGCACAGATTCGATGCGCCTTTACGAAATGTTTATGGGGCCGCTCGAATCAATCAAGCCCTGGAGTATGCAGGGTCTCGAAGGCGTCCACAGATTCCTGCAAAAAGTCTGGCGAACAATCGTTGATGAAGACTCCGGTAACCTCGCCGATAACGTCAAAAATACTGAACCGGATGAAGCAACCGCCAGACTGCTCCACCAGACCATAAAAAAGGTCGGCGATGACATCGAAACCTTCGGTTTCAATACCGCTATCAGCCAGATGATGATTTTTATAAATCACCTCGCCAGACAAAATGTAAGACCCAAATCAGTCATCGAAAAATTTATTCTTGTTCTTGCCCCCTTCGCACCGCATATCGCTGAAGAGCTTTGGCAAAAACTGGGTCATACAAATACCCTTGCTTATGAACCCTGGCCGAAATATGACCCGCAGCTTATTAAGGAAAAAGAAATCGAGCTTGCCGTCCAGGTCAATGGTAAAATAAAGGACAGGATAGTCGTCGCCTCCGATGCCGACGACGACCGGATAAAAACTAAGGCGTTGGCCAGTGCAAAGGTAGAAGCTGCTATGGCCGGCAAACCTGCTAAAAGAATAATTGTCGCCAAACCCAGAATAGTGAGCATAACCACATAAATGTGTGCCGAGATAGAAGCAAAATTAAAAGTTGACTCGCTGCAGGAAATAAAGCAGCGGCTGGAGCACCTTGGCGCCAGATTTCTGGAAGAGCAACTGCAGACCGACTGCCACTTTGACGATGCGGACAAAACCCTGCAAAGGACCGACAGGTGTCTTCGTATAAGGCGGCAATCATCTAATAAGACCGAGCAGTTTTTCCTGACCTATAAAGGCGCAAAGGAAAAAAGCCACCTCAAGAGAAGACAGGAGATAGAAATTAAAATCGAAAATGCAGATTCGACCGAAAAACTCCTTTTGGCGTTAGGATACAAAAAGGTCCTGACCATCGAAAAAAAACGCAGTATTTGGCAGCTCGGCGAATGTGAGGTTGCGCTCGACGAGCTGCCCTTATTGGGTGAATTTGTCGAGATAGAAGGCCCGGATGAAGAAAAAATCGCCGCCGTTCAGAAAACCCTGCAACTGTCTGATTCACCCCACATACCAAAAAGCTACGCATCTTTGATGAAGGAAACGCTCTCTCGTCTTGGCAGGACACAAACAGAAGTTCTTTTATAGAAGATTATCCTATGAAACCGCAAGATGGTTATATCTCTTATATCGTAAATCCCAAGTCCGGTTCGACCAGTTGTAAACCGACCGGCCGGCGATTTCAGGATTATCTTGTCAAAAAAGGTTTCGCCGTCAAAGTCCGGCTCACCACCTCGCTTGCCGACACCTGTGACGTCGCCACTGAGGCCGCTGTCGATTATCACTGCGCTATGGTTGTCGTCGTCGGCGGGGACGGCACCGTCCGCGAGGTCACCCACGGCCTCGAAGGCAGCGACAAGCCGCTCCTTATCGTCCCCTGCGGCACTGAAAATCTCCTCGCTAACGAACTGGGATTCGACGAAAAGTTAAAAACAATAATCAGAACCTTTGAAGCGGGCTTTATCCGACCGCTCGACCTCGGCAACGCAAACGGAAAATGCTTCACCTCTATCGCCGGCTTTGGCTTCGATGGTCAGGTCGTCAGACGCGTCAGCCAGCAGCGGCGCGGCAACATAGATTATTTCGATTACTTCTGGCCCATATTCAGGACCTTCGCAGATTATAAATTCGACCAGATGACCATTGAGGTGGATGGCGAACAGACCTTTCAGGGACCGGCGCTTGTCTTTGTAGGAAACATCTCAAGATATGCAATGGGCCTTCAGATTCTGCACTATGCCGACTTCAGCGACGGCCTGCTCGATGTCTGTATCTATAAATGTGCTTCAAGAATACATCTCGTCAAGCACTCTTTAATGACCATTTTCAAACATCACGCTAACTGCCGCGACGTCATTTACAAGCAGGGCAGGGAAATTTCCGTCACTTCAGCTTCCGCCGACATCAAAACCGAAATCGACGGCGACCCGGGCCCGTCCCTGCCGGTCAAAATCAACGTCATACCGCAGGCCGTCAATTGCATCGTCCCGGAAGGTGCCAAACCCGCAGGTATGAGAACAAGAATTATAAGGGCTATAGGATAAGGGCGAATCCGTTCACAAATGCATTATCAGATATAATAATGGGAGAATTAAATCGTGACTTTCAAAATCGGTTCCTCAGTTTCAAAAGGCTGCCCCCCTGCCGTTGCTAATCCTGTTAAGGCAGGTCTGGATGCACCATTATTCGTAATGGCCGGTCCCTGCGTTATCGAAACCCTCAGCAACTGTCTTAATATCGCCGAAAAGCTTCTCCGAATTTCAAAAACTACCGGCGTCGGCATCATCTTCAAGGCCAGCTTCGATAAGGCCAATCGCTCCAGCTTACATAGCTTTCGCGGGCCGGGCCTCGAAAAGGGGTTGGACATCCTCGCCGCTGTTCGCCGTCAAACCGGCCTGCCGGTTATGACCGACGTCCACGAACCCGACCAGGCCGCCCCTGCCGCCAAGGTCGTCGATTGCCTTCAGGTCCCGGCATTCCTCTGCAGGCAGACCGATTTGCTTTGTGCCTGTGCCAATACTGGTAAACCGGTAAATATAAAAAAGGGTCAGTTCCTCTCCCCCGACGAAATGAAAAATGCCGTGGAAAAAATCCGCTCCTGCGGCAACGATAAAATCATCCTGACCGAAAGGGGAACGTTCTTCGGCTACAATCGCCTCGTCAACGATATGACCGCTATCGAAAAAATGAAAGAGCTTGGCTGCCCCGTCGTTTTCGATGCCACTCACAGTGTTCAGCAGCCCGGCGGCCTCGGCAATAAAACCGGCGGCCTCCGACAAATGGCGCCGATTCTCGCTAAAGCCGCCGTCGCCGCCGGCGCCAATGGCCTCTTCATCGAGGTCCACACTCACCCAGACAAGGCAAAGTCCGACGCCGCCTCCATTATGCCCATAAACTGGCTTGAAAACCTCCTCACCGTCTGCAAACAAATCTTCAAAATTGTTCGGAGTTGAAATCATAGCTGAAAAAGAATCTTATTTGTATGGTCCCGTCCCTTCACGCCGACTCGGCCGCAGTCTCGGCGTTGATATAATCCCTTTCAAAATATGCTCCCTCGATTGTATCTATTGTCAGCTCGGCGAAACCTCTCAAAAAACCGTCGAGCGTAAGGAATATTCGCCCGTTGACGACATCCTAGCAGAAATAAAAAGCAGAATCTCCGCCGGCCTTAACGCCGATTTCATTACTATCACCGGCTCAGGCGAGCCGACCCTCCATTCCCTGCTCGGCCGGCTTATTACAAGCATAAAAAACATAACCGACATCCCCGTAGCTGTGCTGACAAACGGCACCCTCTTTTTCAGACAGGATGTCCGGGCGGATTGTGCCAAAGCCGACGTCGTCCTGCCCTCTCTGGACGCCGCTGACGAACCGACCTTCAAAAAAATAAATCGTCCGCACAAAGATATCAGTATAGCAAACGTCATTTCCGGCTTATCTGCTTTTAGAAATGAATATGCGGGTCAAATCTGGCTCGAAGTCTTTCTCCTCGAAAACGTCAATACCGCCGCTGTTCATATCGCCAATCTCAAAAATGCCATAAAGCTCATCCGTCCCGACAAGGTCCATCTTAATACCGCCGTCCGGCCGACAGCCGTGCCGGGCATTAAAAAGCTGGATGAAAAAAGTCTCCAGACCATCGCTCGCCGGCTCGGAAAAAACTGCGAGGTCATTGCCGATTTCTCCAGGGAACATTTCGGAAAACACGCCGAAACTATGACCGAACACCTGTTATCAATACTGAAACGCAGACCCTGCTCCCTTGGTGACATATCCGCAGCGCTCGGCATCTCCGCCGATGAAGCCCTCAATTCCATCGACCGCCTCCAGCACCTTGGCCTGGTAACCTCGACCGAAAAAAATGGCGTCACATTCTTCATCGCGAACCGTCCCTGAATCGCCGCCTCCACAAACAAATGGTTCGATAACTTCTCATAAATTTGTACGCAATTTATCTCTTCCCGCACTCATTTTGTAAAGATACTTCCCTTATTGACCGATAAAACCAGTAGGACGTTTTGCTAAGTGCTGTTTTTATGACCCCTGAAAAAGATTTTTGAAATTTTGACTTTAGTAAACCGTCTTTAGACCGATAAAGATTTACAGCCGTTTATATCGGCCCCGTCAAAAGTGACAGTCGTATCGATATCGTGGGGCCGTTTTTGCCGCGTGGCATTGGCTGAAACTGTAATGCAGAAAAAGAAACGACAGCTCGTTCTTAACAAAGGCTCGGAAAAGTTCATCTTCCGTTACGACTGCGGCTGTGAAGACAAGCTCCTCGATGCCCTCGTTGACCAGGCAAAGAACAGCCGCACGACCTTCGACTGGTTCGACGCAGCCGTCCTGAGTTTCAAATTGACCCAGTCGCTTATTAACCAGGCCGACGAGCTGCTGTATAAAAAAGGCCCTGTCCTTCACTCTGACAGCCAGGCGTAATGCGCAGCATGGCTTACGCCATCACAAGTTCATAACTGTTGAAAGACCCCTGTTTTGATACAGGCTCGGACTTTCAGCTCAACCATCGAAAATAAAACTATGAATCATTAGGTAGGTGCAATTATGGAAAATGCAGCGGTTATCCAGGAGTTTCTTAATTACCTGAAGTTTGAAAAACGGTTTTCCGACCATACCGCAAAGTGTTATGGCGCTGACCTCGCTCAATTCACCGGGCTTCTCTCATCCTGGCAGCAGGGTGAGCAGCCTCACGCGGCTATGGACTCTTCTCCATCCCGGCAGTTCGGCTCACAAACCGCCGTCGCCACCAAGACAAAGATAAGCCCCGACCGCTTACTTCTTGCCGTTGACAGCAATTCCGTCAGGTCATACCTGGCTTTTCTTAATACGCAGCAGTACTCCAAGGCTACCATAGCTCGAAAGATAGCCACCTTGCGGAGCTTCTACAAATTCCTCGTTAAAAGAGGTCAGCTCACCGACAATCCCGTCCTGTCTGTCAGAACGCCGAAACAGGATAAAAGACTCCCCCGCTTTCTCGAATGCGACCAGGTAAAGAAACTCCTCGAAACCCCGCCCCTCGACAACTGGCTCGGTGCAAGGGACAGGGCCATTTTCGAAACCCTTTACAGCACCGGCATAAGAGTAAGTGAGCTTGTCGCTCTCAATCTCGACGATATTGACTTCCTCGGCGAAGTCCTCCACGTCCGCGGCAAGGGCAAAAAGGAAAGAATCACTCCTATCGGCACCTCCGCTTTGCAGACAATCCAGCAGTATCTCGAGTTCAGGAACAAACGTGCCGCCGGCAACGGCAATTTCGATTCGAAGGTCTTGTTTGTCAACAAGCTTGGAACGCGTCTTAGCACAAGAAGTGTCCGCCGGAAGATGGACAAGTATCTCAAAATGGCCGGCCTTGACATCGCATTTAGTCCGCACTCCCTGCGGCACAGTTTCGCAACGCATATGTTAAACAATGGCGCCGATTTAAGGAGTGTGCAGGAGCTGCTTGGCCACCAGTCTCTTTCTACAACTCAGGTTTACACTCACCTTACCACAAAGAAGCTGAAGGAGGTTTACCAGTCCGCTCACCCAAGAGAACAGCAACCCAGTCCTGAGCATAGTCGAACGGAAAAAGACGAAAACACCGACTGGTAAAGATAAGTTTGTTTAGCCACGACCCCTGTGGTCGTGGCTAACCGGTATTAATTGTTTCCGCTGATATGGTGCCGCCGGCGACGATGCTGCCGTCACTATTGTAAAGCACAAGCCTTTGGCCGGGACAAGGGGCAAATTGAGGCTGGTCGAACTCAACTGTCATCCGAGCCCCATCAAAGTCAACAAGGCCGCATAACCGAGGGTTGCCATAAGAGCGAATCTTTCCAAAAAATTGTCCGCCCGCAATAAGCTCTCCCGGCATCATTGCATTGACCTTTTCTGCCTTGACAATGCGAAAGCATACTTCTTCTCTTGTGCCGAGGGCAACGGTATTTGTTCGAGCATCTATTTTGCCCACATAAAGAGGCCTGCCGCCCGCAAAACCAAGACCCTGTCTCTGGCCAATCGTATAATTTGCGATTCCCTTATGCGTGCCTATCCTGCTGCCCTGCATATCCGTTAAGTCGCCCGTTCGATTGGCCTGCTCATCAGTCAGAGCCAGCCGATAGTTTCCCTCGCCGACAAAACACAATTCCATACTTTCCGCTTTTTCAGCGACGGTCAGATCTATACCGGCGGCGATGGAACGAACTTTTTTCTTTGTCAACTCGCCCAAAGGCAATACCAGTTTGTCTAATTTCTCTGCGGAAATGCCATAAAGAAAATAACTTTGGTCTTTGGATTTGTCTTTTGCTATGCCGAGGTGCGCTCTGCCGCCGGTTTTAGAAATTCTCGCATAATGTCCCGTGGCAAGGTAAGTGATACCAAAGGTCTGCTCCAGGAAATCCCATACAAGCGAGAATTTCAGGAAGGTATTGCAGTCGGCGCAGGGATTCGGAGTTTGGCCGTTTGCATAAGACCGGCGGAACGGCTCGATAATCAATTTTTCGAAAGGTTCGGTTACATCGACAAAGTAATGGGCGATGCCCAGCTCATTGCAGACAAAGGCGGCATCAGCGCCGCAGCAGCCTCGTTTGCCCGCATTGCACGAAACAGGTATCTTCATCGTGATGCCCAGCACGTCCCAGCCCTGCTCTTTTAAGAGATGGGCGGTGACGCTGCTGTCAACCCCGCCGCTCATAAGGACGGCGATTTGTTTAGAGGTTTCCTTAGCGGGCTGCCACGAGAGATGGCTTGACCTCTGAAATTTGATGTTCCACTTATTGACTGTCATCTTTAAGCTCGGTGATTGTAGGATTATCGCCGCAAAGTGCGCATTGTCGATTACGGGCAATATGCACCCTGCGGAAATTCATTGTCAGTGCGTTGTAAGTAAGCAGTGTGTCGGTCAGCAAATCGCCGATGCTGAGGACGTATTTTATTGCTTCGGTCGCCTGCAGCACCCCTACCACGCCCGCCAGGACACCGAGCACACCCGCCTGTGAACAGGACGGGACCGCATCGGCAGGCGGCGGGGAACTAAAAATGCAGCGGTAGCAGGCCGTTTTGCCGGGCAGAATCGTTATCAATTGTCCCTCGAATTTCAGGACACCGGCGTGCGAAAAGGCCTTTTTCTCAAAGTAGCAGGCATCGTTAATAAGAAACTTTGAGCTGAAATTGTCCGTGCAGTCCATAATAAAATCATACTCTCGTATTATTTCAGATATGTTGCCTGCTCGCAGACGGGTATTATAGGAGCGAACGATAACATCCGGGTTCAAAGCCCTTATCTTTTTTTCGGCGGAGGCGGTTTTTTTTGAGCCGATATCATCGGTGGAGTGAATTATCTGCCTTTGCAAATTGGACAACTCCACCGAATCTGCATCGGCAATTCCGACAGTTCCCACCCCGGCGGCAGCCAGATACAGTGCTGCGGGCGAGCCGAGCCCTCCGGTGCCGACAATCAGCACCTTCGAGGAAAGGAGCTTTTCCTGACCGGCGGCGCCGAACTGTTCGAGAATTATATGCCGACTGTAACGCTCTATCTGTTTTTCATTCAGTGCCACTGCCGCCTCCCATAAAATACAGAAATTCCACTTTATCTGCGTTTTTCAGGATGGTCCGGTCAAAATCAGGCCTTTTTAGAATCCGGCCGTTAAGCTCAACCGATACCATTTCCGGCATTTTTATCTTCTGCCTGATAAGAAGCTTATTCAAAGTCAGGCCTTCAGTAAAACTAATTTCTTTGCCATTTACAGTAATTTTCATTTTGGTATCCTCAAAATCTTCTATTCCCACCAAACGGAGTGGCGGGTAAAAGACTTACAAGAACGTTCAAAAATTTACCCGCCTTCGCAGAAAGCCACGGCTGTTAAGCCGTGGATGAATGCGAGGTGGGTATCCTCCGTAGCCTTGGCGAAGGAGGATATGCTTCGGCGGGTTTCGCCGAAGAATGTAGAGGTGCCACGGCTGTAAAGCCGTGGGGCTCCACAAAAACGCTCTGAAATTGCACAAAACGCTATACAAACAGAGTAAAAATGTATGCGAAACATATCAAAATGTTGCATAATTTTGCACGACCTTAATTGAGACGCAGATTACGCGGATTTTGGGAAATCGGGCTTTCTTGCTTTATACCGACAGATGTGGGATATTATAAGGAAACAATATAATCAGTTGTTAGGTGCGTTTTCTTTTATGGATAACTTTAGTAAATATTAATCAAAGCTGAAAGCTAGTGGCATGGCATCAAAAACAACAAAATATGACCTAACGGAAGCCACAGACTACTTAGGTTTTGAGTCGCTTTGTCATGATCTTATGTCACGTGAAGGCTACAAATCCATCCAGCCGCTTGGCGGAACCAGTGACAAGGGTAGAGATGCCATTCACTTCGATAAATCGACATCTATTTCGACGGTGTTTGCATACAGCGTTAGAAAAGATTGGGAAAGAAAACTAAACGAGGATCTGAAAAAGGTACATCGTTATGAACATAAATGCGATAAGTTTGTATTTGTTTTCACTTCTCGAATATCGGCGAAAAAATTCGACAAGAAAAAGAGAGCAGTTAAGCAAACGTATGGATGGGATCTAGATATATATGATCTGGAACGAATTTCAACGCTTATAGATAACCACCACCGAGACTTGATAAGCCTTCACTCAAATATATTTCATATTTCTTCAAAAATAATTGGCCTTGAGACCTGTCAGGATTTTAATCCAAAGCAATATGCTGGCTATATGCTTGGATTGCACGAATTGTGGGTTGAACAATACACTCCACTATTAGCTGAACACAGAGAAATAGATACCTTTGTGGGACTGCAAGGTGAAACAGAGACTTTGTCAAAAGTTCCAGTTGTTGATATACCCAAAAAAGGTCGAATATCTATGTTGCTGGGTGAATCTGGAGCTGGGAAAACCACCTCTTTGTGGGAAATTGTAGTACGTTTTTGTCGCCTGTTGACCGAGGGTGGCAATACTAGCGTACCAGTTTTATTTAGCCTACGTGGATGGTCACCTGAAAAGAAGTGTCGTGAACTTTTACAAGAACAGTTTTCATTGTTGGACATACCTGAATCCGTTATTGAGCAGCATCTTAGGTCTGGTTCTTTCCTTTTACTTATAGATGGTTTCAATGAAGTTCTGGAGGCAAATAATACAAAATGTTACTTAGATATTGCTAATTTTATCTCATCCTACCGAAATAATAGTTATATAATTGCATGCAGAAGTTCTGATTTCAATGCGAATTTAATCCCGACAAAAGAATGCAGACCACTTTTGCCAGATATTAATGTATATGAGATCTGTCGTTTAGACAGGAATCAGGTAATTGAATACTCAAACTCATACTTTGCTAAATATTCAATGTCATCAGAGAAGTTTTTTGACCGCCTTCATATCCATGATGATGATGTCTGGGAAGATATTACGGCATCTGTTCAGCTAACTCGAATTCCATTATATCTGCAAATATATTTAGATGTATTTCGTCAAACTAGTCGTCTACCAGACGGTAGAGTAATGTTACTTAAAGCGCTTGTTGATCGAATTCTAGATCGCGAGGGTGCTCGTGGAAATATTGGTGTGGATAAACTCGCAAATGAATACCTATTAGGTGGGTTATCTTTTCGGTCAACCGGATCAGGTTATTCAATGAGATTTTCAGAACGTTATGCACATGAACAAATAATAGAAATACTGGAGATACTAAAAACTCGCGGAATTATCACAGCCGCAGTAACTTTCGGTGAAATATGGCGAGGTATATTGTCAGCTAATTTCATCAAGTCAGTAAATGGGCATTCTGTTGAATGGCTGCATCAACTTATTCGCGATTACTTCCTCGGTGTTGAGTATGCTCGAATTTGGGATGTGGGTGATGAAACTCAACTGGGATACTTAAAACAGCGACTGATGGATAAGATATGGGATACGGCCTACACAATTGCGCTAGGTTTGCTAGACGAACGGAGTGGTGCCACTTTTCTTTGGTTGTTGATAAATGCAAGTGAAGAAAATGCCAGAAGAGCTTTTGAAAACCAAACAGAGTTTGTTCGCACAGCACTTATTAACAATTTAGTATGTAACATATTGGAAAAAGGAGACTACGATACAAAGGAGTTAAAAACCATATCGCATGCTCTCCCTTGCCCAGAGGTTGTAGAAGGGCTAGACTCCAAATTTGACTCTACTAGCAGTGATGAGATGCGTGTCTTGCTAATTGAAGCTATCTCAGAAATGGTTATAGAGCACTATCCTAAACTTTGTTCACCCGAGAAATATTTATGGTCTGCCTTATATGAAGCTAGAAATCAGAAAACGAAGAAAGCAGTAAAAAGAAGCGAAGAACTACTAAGAAAGTATCTAAGAAACAAAAATGAAATTATTAGCTTTTATGCAGTGAAAGGCCTATGGGAGCATGATCGACCTGCTGCAGTAGCTCAACTTAAAAAGCTTAAGCTTAGCACAAACCCAATGGTCATTTCAATGGTTAACGATCTGATTGATGAGTGGGGAATTGATTAACGAGTCATTTATGATAAAATCAGGGGACACCATAATAATTTTCAACAATAACTCTCTCGCCCTAAGGTAATATCGCGGAGGGCGGATGGGCAATAAAGTAAACAATGGCGGGAAGAAATGCTACGAAAGGTTGAGTGGGTATGAGGTATGCAGGACTTACGGATGAGCCGGAAAGAAGAAAGAGGGAACATGTCAACCCTCGCGACTTCAGAGTAATGCAGCAATTCACTTCCGAGACGGCAGCCCGGCAATGGAAAATGAGAATGACGGGCCAGGGATATGGGGAAGATACCAGCGGCAAAGGGTGGAAATATGGCTATACCTTTTCAATCTGAAGTTATTTCGTTGTTTGCATTTCGGAATTTGGCTAAGTGACAAGGAAATGAGATTGCTTCGCTTCGTTCGCAATGACGAGATACCCGCCGCTCACGCCGGTGGCAAATTTTTCGTGCCTTTTGTGCCTCTTTGCGGCTAACATTTCCCTTGACTTTTGCCCAAAATTTGGTATAATTCCTCCTGCTTGCCTGCCCATTAGGGGCAAGTAGGCGAACGCTCAAGCCCAGTAGGGCAAGTCTTTAGGCCAGCAGGCCAAGCCAAATAATCGTTAGTAAATCTTAAATGGGCTTAAACCCTTTATGAGATTTAACTAAATTACCCAAATTAACTGGTTGGCTAACTAAAAAATGCGAAACGAACCCAATTTTCCAAAAAGTCAAATCTTTATAAAATTAGTATTAACAACGAATTACAACGAAAAATGAACAATGGACACTTGGTGAAAACGAACCCAAACGAACCCAACCTGTGGTGAGCAGTGTCGAACCATTTATAATGAGGATTGCGGTTCGGGGGTCAATAACCAATCGTCGTCTTTGATGTGTGTCAGGATGAATTTTCCTTTAAGAACCCGGCCATTTAAGGTAAGTTCAACTCGATTGGGTTCCTGATGTGTGGTTTGAAATGTGCCGGCGTCGATGATTCGGACATTGCCGCGGCCACTGTTTACAGGCCCCTCGTAAGTGAGGAATTTAAGCGGGTGGTCAAAGATTTTTACGGCATTGGCAGGGCTGTGCAAGAGCTCGTCCGGGGTCTTGTCGAGGCGATAAGTTTGCAGCATCCGGCCATATTCGAGCATAAAATCCCAGTGGACGCCCTGTCCCAGCGAATGTTCCTGAATAACGAATTTTTTATTTTCACAGGTCATTTGGATATACTATAATATACCTGAAAAATTTGAATAAGCCAGGGGAGCTTGCTGAGCATTTTGACCCGGCTGACAGCTGAGAAATCCCGATGAATCGGGATGACCCTACGAACCTGATCAGGTTAAAACCTGCGAAGGGAGGCACGTAAAACGATTCGAAGCGCTCCATTTGCAGGAGTGCTTTTTTGTTTTAGGCAGAGCCAAATGATGGAAACGTTAAGAATAAACGGCGTTGAAAAACAATTTCCCGACGGAATACCGCAAACGCTGGCCGAATTGCTGGAATATTTAGATATAAACGCAGCTACTGTAGCAGCGGAGGTAGATGGCAGGATTATCGCCAGAGGGGACTTTGCGCAAGCCAGGTTATCCAGCGGCCAGAACATCGAATTGATTCGATTTGCAGGAGGAGGCTGATTATTAAGAACGTAAAAATCAAAGCTAAAAATGCAAAATTGTGGAATCCAGCACCAAAAGGTCGACTTTATACGTGTTTTGGAATAACATTTTGCTGCTGCTTGTTCAAATTGCTTTTGGTGCTGGATGGCTATTTTAATTGTGTTTTGTTTTTATAATTAACGTGCAATAAATTATATGGGTTTTCACAATAAATCGGTCGGTTTGAGTAAATTAGTCATAGCAGGAAGAGAGTTTAATTCCCGCCTGCTTATAGGCACAGGCAAGTTTGCATCGTGTGAGATTATGGCTGAGGCCATCAGAAAATCGGGAACGGAAATTGTGACGGTTGCACTTCGCAGGGTTGATATCGAAAATGAAAACGACGATATGCTCAGGGCGATTAACCGCAGCAAATACCTGCTGCTGCCGAACACATCCGGTGCACGCGATGCCGAGGAAGCCGTCCGCCTGTCAAAACTTGCCCGTGCGGCAACGGGCATTAACTGGGTAAAATTAGAGGTGACGCCGGACCCGTATTATCTGCTGCCGGACCCTGTGGAGACACTGAAGGCCGCAGAGATACTGGTAAAGGATAACTTTGTTGTTTTGCCGTATATTAACGCCGACCCGATTTTGGCAAAGAAACTCGAAGATGTAGGAACCGCAACAGTAATGCCGCTTGCGAGCCCTATCGGCTCCAATCAGGGACTCAAGATGCGAGCTGCTTTGGAGATTATAATCGAACAGGCCAACGTCCCTGTTATAATCGATGCGGGATTGGGGCTGCCGTCCCACGCAGCCGAGGCAATGGAGATAGGCGCCGATGCGGTTTTGGTTAATACGGCCATCGCAACGGCAGATGACCCGCCGGCGATGGCAGAGGCGTTTAAGTTAGCAGTTGAGGCCGGGCGAATCGCTTTCGAATCCGGGCCGCCCGCCGCCGGCAAAAGGGCGAGCGCTTCCAGCCCGCTTACCGGCTTCTTAAGAGATATATAAATGTCATCTGCACAAAAAAATATTAGCCGTGATATTAAAACGATATTAGCCCAAAAAGGTCTCGATGGCGACGCCGCATTTCTGCAGGAACGGATGAGAAATATCAGCAGTTGTGATGTTGAAAAAGCATTGTCCGGGCCGGCAGGCATTTACAGCTTTGAGAAACTCCTGACACTTGTTTCGCCGGCGGCTGAAGAATATCTCGAAGAAATGGCACAATCGGCCCGGCATCTTACCATTCAAAGGTTCGGGCGAACTATCCGGCTTTATGCGCCACTGTATCTGTCTAATTATTGCACAAACAGTTGTCGATACTGCGGCTTCAACAGGGAAAATAAATTCGAACGGACAAGATTGACTGTCGAACAGGCCATTGAAGAAGCCGAGGTGATTGCTTCCAAAGGTTTCAGGGACATACTGCTTGTCAGCAGCGAGGATAAACAGTTCGTCAACGTTGATTATCTTGCGGAGCTTGCCTGCCGACTGCGGGACAGATTCAGCTCAATCTCGATGGAAGTGTACCCGATGAGCGCCGCAGAATATGCCAGACTTTTCAAGGGCGGCATCGAGGGCGTCACCCTGTATCAGGAGACTTATGACCGCCGGGCTTACCGTTATTATCATTCCGCCGGTTCTAAGGCCGACTATGACGAGAGGTTGGATGCTCCCGACAGGGTCGCTGCCGCCGGTATGCGAGAGGTCGGCCTGGGGGTTCTTTTGGGTTTGACAGACTGGCGGGTTGAGACGCTGGCTCTTGCCGAACATGCCCATTATTTAATCAAACGCTACTGGCAGTCTCACATTTCGTTTTCTTTTCCGAGACTTCAGCCCGCTTATGGCCTCGGCGATTTACAATTTGAGTATTTACTTAGCGACAGGAATATTATACAAATGATAACAGCGATTCGCTTGTGTTTTGCAGATGCCGGACTCACACTGTCAACCCGCGAGCGAGCCGAAATGCGAGACCATTTAATTAAACTGGGGATAACGAAGTTAAGCGCCGGCAGTAAAACCAGTCCGGGCGGGTATGCCGGAGGCAACGAAGCAATTGAGCAATTCGAGGTTAACGATAATCGCAGCCCCGCCCAGGTAGCCGCTATGATAAGAAAGGCCGGCTTCGAGCCGGTGTGGAAAGACTGGGACATCGCTTACATTTAGATAACGGGGGATTTATGGTAACTGTATTTTTTATTTAAGGACTACTATGTCAGGACTGCCGATATCGGAATTTGTCGTATTTGTATCGATGGTTGTAATATACATAGCGGCAGCGATAACAGGCACTTTGCAAATAGTCGCCAGCGGCAGGAGATACAGGCGATTTTTAGTTGCTCTTGTCGGTGCAGCTATAACGCTGGAGATTGTCATATTGTTATTAAGGGGGATTGCGATAAATGCCGTGCCGCTGACGGGACTGTTCGAATCGATGATTGTGCTTACTGTCGTATTTGGTCTTATTTATTTATTTTTAAGTATCACAATCAGGCAGGTATGGTTCGATTGCGTAGTGGTGTGGATTATCCTGCTTATGGTTTTAACAGCCGGCAGTGTTGCTGCACCTGCCGCACAGCCGCGGGCGATAGCTGCGACACCGTGGGCAATAGCTCATGGTGTTGCGATGATTCTTGGAGGCGCATCACTTACTTTTGCCGCAGCCAGCGCTGTCCTTTACCTCCTTGGGAGAAACAAGCTCAAGAATAAAAAAGTCCTGTCTGTTCTCGGCAAGATACCTGATTTGGAAAAATTGGAGCTTATGAATCTCCATTCTTTAGAGGCCTGCTTTTTATTAGTGACATTTGGAATGGCAGGCGGCATTGGGATGGCAGCGATAAATTCGGCCGCACTGGGGATGAGTTTTGCCAACTGGCTGACAGACCCCAAGATAGTTCTTATTCTTATAATCTGGACACTTTTAAGCGTAACACTGATATTAAAACGCACAATCACCCTGAAGGGCAAAACGGTAGCGTATTTAACAATCACAGCTTTTGTTTTGATACTTTTCGCCCTTGTGGGGACCGCTGTTTTTTGCGGAACCAAACATAATTTTATCAGGCCCGGCGCCGCGGCTTGCGAAATAAAAAGATGAGCAGATAAAATGAAAATAATAGTGGCAGGACTCAATCATAAAAGCGCCCCGATAGACATAAGGGAAAAACTGGCATTTAATACCGCCAAATCCCTCAAGGCACTCGCTCAACTGAAAAACAAGTTTGACGGTTCCGAATTTGTGCTGTTGTCAACTTGTAATCGTGTTGAAATATACTGTGCCTGCAGCCACGTATCAGGAATTGACGGCAGGGTTCTGGTGGAGTTTCTATCTGATTTCCATAATATCCCGCCGGAAGAGTTTCAGGATTTTCTCTATGTTTACAGCGATGCGGATGCAGTCAGGCACCTCTTAACTGTGGCTTCCAGTCTGGACAGTATGGTGGTTGGAGAAACGCAGATAATCGGGCAGGTAAAAGAGGGTTATAAACTTGCATGCGGGGCAAAAAGCACAGGAAGTATCCTGAATCGGCTTTTCCACTGCGCCTTTGCCACCAGCAAGAAGATACTCACAAACACTTCCATATCGAACGGACGGGTGAGCGTCGCCGGCGTTGCCGTGGAGCTGGCTATGCAGCTTTTTTCCGATGTCTCTTCCGCAAAAGTCGCAGTTATCGGGGCAGGCGAAATGGGCGAGCTGTTAGTGCAGCACTTTTTGCATATCGGATGCAGGGACATTACGGTCGTTAACCGTTCTCCTGAGCGAGGTCTTAGTGTGGCCAGGAAATATGATATATATGCTCGAAGATGGGAGGAGCTTGCCGGGGTGATTGTTGAGGCCGACGTTGTCATAGCTTCGGCGGCTTCACAGGATTATCTTTTTGATGAAAAGACGCTCAGGGATGCGATACGACACAGGAAAAAGAGGCCGTTATTGATTATTGATGTTGCAGTGCCGAGAAACTTTGCCCCGGCTGTAAATAAAATAGAAGATATATATCTTTACAGCATTGATGAGCTTTCTGAAGTTGCCGAACGGAACCGCAAGGCGCGTGAGGAAGATATTACCAGGGGATTGCAGATTATTAACGAGAATATCAGCAGTTTTATGAACTGGTTCAGGGCGAGGGACATTGGGCCTGTTATCGGCGAGATGAAAAACAGATTTGAACAAATCGGCCAAAAAGAGGTCGAGAACTTTTTTGTCGGCGTCAGGCAGGATGCTTCCTGCAGGGAAGCGATGGAGGTAATGATACACCGTGTTGTCAACAGACTTTTGCATTGTGTGATTAAAAACATCGACCTTATATCGCAAAAATACGGTTCTGCCGAGGCGTCAAAGTTAGTCAACGACATTGTAAGTCACGCTAAAGAAGTGTTATGCGAGCTGGATGCTCCAGAGGAGTCATTCACAGGCACAAAGCAGCCCTCGCAGCCAAATCAGGCGATGAGACTTTTGTTCTGGGAGTCCACGATAAAATGTAATCTGACATGTGCGCACTGCAGACGACTGGAATCCAACGAAGCTGCAGAAAAAGATTTGTCCACCGAAATGGCCAAAGGTTTGATAGAGCAGTTGTCTCAACTGGGCAAGGCCCAGTCAATGATGCCTGTTTTGATTTTTTCCGGCGGTGAGCCGCTTTGCAGAGGCGACTTATTCGAGCTGGTTGCTTATGCTGATTCACTTGGAATTACCTGCGCACTGGCGACTAATGGAACTCTTGTTGATTCCAAAGCGGCTGAACAAATCAAAGACAGCGGCATAACCCGCGTATCGATAAGCATAGATGGCGCTACGGCGGATGTGCATAATAAACTCAGGAGGCAGGAAGGGTCGTTTGAAAAGGCCCTCGAAGGCACCAGACAACTACATCAAAAAGGCGTGCCTTTCCAAATTAATCTTACTTTAACAAGGCAGAACGCACACCAGCTTGAGGATGTTTATCAGTTAGCCGTGTCACTCGGTGCGGCTGCACTGCATATATTCATACTGGTCCCCGTCGGCTGCGGTCGGACATTGACGGGGAATGATATTCTTACGCCGCCGGAGTATGAAGAAAAATTACTGGAGATTTGCCGGCTGGATGCCCGCGGGCAGTTGCAGATAAAAGTCACCTGCGGGCCGCATTATGCAAGAATTGTCAGGCAACAGGGTCTGCACAAGACCCGCATAAAAACAAAGCAGGTTGAGCATTCAAGAGGGTGTCTTGCGGGGACAGGAGTATTATTTGTCGGTCATCAGGGAGATGTATTTCCCTGCGGCTATCTGCCTGTAAAATGCGGCAACGTGCTGAAAGAGCGGCTTTTCGATATATGGCGCAACAGCAAAGAGCTGGCCCGGATTCGTGACATTATGGCTCTTGAGGGGAAGTGCGGAATCTGCGGCTATAGAAAGATTTGCGGCGGATGCCGTGCTCGTGCGTATGCGGCAACGGGCGATTATATGGCGGAGGAGCCATTTTGTGCGTATGTCCCGCCTTTGCCGGTTTTGCAGCAGGGCGAGGATATTTTAAAATCTTAAAGGCCGGTCTATGATAAATATCAGCAGGTTATATTGTGACCAGATTACGCCGGGTGACTGGCTTCGATACGGCGAAGATAGTTCCGGCGAACGCAAAGATGAAATTATTCCCAAGACGGCATCGGAGCGACGGCCCATCGTGGTCTGGAATATCACAAGGGCCTGCAATCTTAAATGCGTTCACTGTTACAATGACAGCGGAGCCGGCAGGACGTGTGATGATGTGACAAAAGACAAAGCTATGACAATAATTGATGACCTGGCGCAATTCGGTGTGCCGTCAGTGCTTTTTTCAGGGGGCGAGCCATTGATGCGGCCGGATTTGTTCGAGTTAATCAGTTATGCCGGCGACAAAGGACTGCGAACAGTAATTTCAACCAACGGCACGCTTATAAATGATAAGGCGGCAAAGAAAATAAAGGATTGCGGCGTCTCGTATGTCGGCATCAGTCTGGACGGAATCGGCCGAGTCAATGACAAGTTCAGGGGAGTTGACGGGGCTTTTGACAAGGCCGTAGAAGGTATAAGAAACTGTATGGCCGTCAATGCACGAGTCGGGTTGCGATTGACGTTAACCGGGAGAAACCTTCAGGATTTGGAGAGACTATTTGATTTTTTCGAGGCGGAAAACATTGAGCGGGCCTGCTTTTATCATTTTGTGCCTGTCGGCAGAGGCAAGGGTATTTTCAACGAGGATTTAACGCACACTCAAACAAGGGCCGTTATTGAAACAATACTGGCCCAGACAAAGCGCTTCAAGCAAATAGGTAGAAAAACAGATATCCTGACGGTGGACAACCACGTTGACGGGGTGTACCTGTATCTTAAGCTGCTGAAAGAGGATTCCGCCAGGGCCGATGATGTCTGGAAACTGCTGACCTGGAATGGCGGAGGGATGTACAGCAGCGGCGTCGGCATCGGCTGCATCGACTTTAACGGCAGGGTCCATCCCGACCAGTTTTGGTACCACTATGAGCTGGGTGACATCCATAAGAAAAAGTTCAGCGAGATTTGGACCAATCCGGACGAGCCGCTGCTGAAAGGTTTGAGGGACCGCAGAAAATATATCAAGGGTCGATGCAGGGTCTGTAAGTTTTTCGATGCGTGCGGCGGCAGTTTGCGTGTGCGGGCGGATTTGTATTTCAGCGACCCGTGGGGGCCTGAGCCGGCGTGCTATTTGACCGATGCTGAAATCGGTCTCGATGAGGAAAAAAAGAGAGAATTAAAGGACAGGGGCGAATTGGTTCGGATGCCCGATTGACAACGGTCTTTTTTTTGCAATAAGCGCTGTTGGGTAATCAGGGAATATCAGAGGTTGGAAAATGGACAGTTGCTTATGCAATTTTTACCAGCCGGCTTATTCGGTAATATCTCAGCGTCAATGCCGTACCTTTTTGCTTCTTCGAGAGTAGGCAGTCCGAGGCAGCAGGACCTTACATTTTCGGGGACTTTGCCGAAATATTTTATAAAGGCCCTGACGGTTGAACCGCTTGTAAACAATATCCGGTCGATGTAATCGAAGTTAACCTCTCCGGGTTCTGTCTCAACAGTTTTGTAAACGGGTATTCTTTCGATAACGGCCTTCATCTTAAGTAAACCGTCGGGCAATTCTTCCGACGCAGTTTCAGACTGCGGCAATAACACCTTTTTGCCTTTTATGTCGAGTTTGGCAAATTCTTCGAGTAGTCCTTTGCTCGATTCGTTTTTAGGCACCATATCCGCGGATATTCCGAATTCTTTCAGACTCTCTGCGGTAGTTTGGCCGATAGCCGCAACTTTCACTGATGCGAGCGCTCTTGTATCTTTACCCGTAGAATACAGTCTTTGAAATAAGTATTTCACCCCGTTTACACTCGTAAAAACAATCCATTCGAAGGTGTTTAGATTTTGTTTCAGCACCCTGTCAACCCGGGAATAATCTTCCAGCTTCACACAATCGATTATTTGCCTGTGTACGATATTGCCGAGATATGCATATTTTTGCGGATGGCTGCCGAGAACAAGAATGTTCGGCCTTTTTGTAAACCAGTCTAATTTCTCGCGAAGCTCTACGACCCTGCCGGCAATGAAAACAGCGGGAGGCCGCAGATTTTCCTTTTTTACAACTTCGACGAAGTTTTTCAGGGTGCCGGTGATGACTCTTTGGTTATAACAGGTCCCATTTTCGATGGCGGCGATTTTTGTTTTTTCAGGCCACTTGCTCATAAGGAGCGAGCTGACAATCTTTTCTACATTCGAGACACCCATCAGAAAAATAACAGTCCCCGCCTTTGGTATTTCGATTTGTTTTTCATTTTTTCGGTGTCCGGTGACTATGGCCACAGTAGATGTATAGTTTCTATGGGTGGGTGGTATGCCGGCATAGCAGGGGGCAGCCAGCGCACTGGTGACGCCGGGCACCACTTCAAAATCTATTCCTGCATCAGCACAGGCCTGGGCTTCTTCGCCGCCCCGACCAAAAAGAAACGGGTCTCCGCCTTTTAGCCGGGCAACAATCTTACCGGCTTTTGCCTTCTCTATCAGCAGGGCATTAATTTTCTCCTGCGGCAAGGTGTGATGACCGGCAAACTTGCCGACAGATATCAGTTCTGTGTTCGGCCTGGCGAGCCGGAGAAGTTCGGCGGGTATCAGGTGGTCGTATATTACGACATCGGCCTGTGATATTAGCTGATAACTTTTCAGGGTGAGCAATCCGGCATCGCCGGGACCTGCGCCTATAAGATAAACTTTCCCCTGTGACATTTCAGAAACAACATAAATTTCAAAAAAACAAACTTATCCTTTCTCATCGTAGCTCTATCTACCTATAGTTTGTTATTATGACACTGTCAAGCGAAAATAGGGACTGGATGTTTGTTTTAGTATTATTAACTTGCGTAGTTGTGCAGCCCCGGGAAAATCCTCGATAGATTTACCCACAGTAGTGTCACTACAATCGCCGCAAGTCCCAGAATTGCCAGAGTGCTGTTGATACGGGAATGTTTTTTGCCGAACATATACCGCAAATGCAAATACTCTACATACACCAGCCAAGAGGCCAGCGACCACAATTCCTTAGGGTCCCATCCCCAGTAGTCTCCCCATGCCAGCTTGCCCCACCAGCTTCCGAGTATCAGGCCCATTGTAAGAAAAGGAAAACCGAGGCATATCATTTTGTATGTGGCTTCTTCGTATCCGAATATATTATCCGTCTTGTCCTGTTTGTTTTTCAGTTGATAAAAAGCCTGCACTGCAGCTTTGGTCATTATCACATAAGAGATTAGATATACCGCAACATGAGGCGTGAATAACCAGCACTGTAAAGCCGGCGGCAGCATCTGCGGCTCAGAATGAAAAACAAAACCGACCGGGAACAGCAATATTACCCCGATAAGCATATCAGCCGCCTCGCCGCCGACGCAGAGCAATCGGCGGCAGAATATCGAAAGCGGGTAAACAAGCATTCCCATACCCAGAAACACCTCGAACAAATTCTGGAATGGAACGTGCCGAACGTCATACCAGCGATAAGCAAAAGCTGCTGCTGCAGCTATGAATCCTGCCAGATAAACGGCCTGTCCTGTTTTTCTTTTGCCTGTTATCGTCGTCAAAAATGCAAATAGATACGCTGCAATCGTCAGGTATATAAGCAAACCCGCAAATGTATATTTAATCGCCATTATATCAACGCCTTATTTTTGCCTCTAATGTGCCTGATAATATGCCTGAACCAGAACTGCCACACCACTCCGGTACAAAGCATCCAGTATCCGGCATATACAACATACAAACCCGAATCAGATGTCACCGACAAAATGGTATATTTGCCTGCTTCCGAATCATAAGAGTGCTGATAAAAGTGGTATCCTTTGTAATGCAGCGGATGGTTCACTTCAATTGTTTTACCTGCCGTCTCTTTTCCATTTTCGATAACCGCCACATCGCTGAAATAATCGCGTATCATCTGGGGCCCCTCGGATACATAACTTAGCTTCAATCCGTTTTCGCGATGACTAAAACCTTCGAAACGCTCGAACACGTAACGCGTATGACTGTTGCCGTCGGGCGCCTCAATTACGACCTCCACCGCAGGGTTCTCTTTACTTCCTTCTTCATCCGTCACTATCTTTTTGTCGTTTTCAACCCGAATCTTAAAGTTCCTGAAAGTGCGCACTACTTTAAGTCTGCCTTTGCCCTGACCTAAGGAAATCTCTTCGCCGGCCCTGGCGGCAAGCTGTAAATGCTGCCCGTCTTGTGTTTGTATATATAGTTGTGGAACCGAATCTTCATCTGTCTGGTAGTACTCAAGGCGAAAATCCTTTAGCTTGATACTGAACGGTAGTTCGCCCAGCCGACGGCTGAAGTCTTCGGTCGTCACGTATTTTTCGGCGGTTCCCTCGGTGATAAGCATATACCCGCCGGGTATTTTCTGTGTTCCGAACAGACGGTTGATGAGTCGATGCCCGGCTTGCGAGCCCCACATACTTCCCGCAATCGCCAGCAGGCAGCCCGTATGTATCATAAATAGTCCCGGCTTGCGCAGCAGGCGGGGAAACTCGACAAGACCTGCTAAAAATAATACTGCCAGCCCGTACCAGTAGAACGCAAGCGGGATTGAGTTGAAGATTAATTTTGCCTTCTGCGCTCCGTAAAATGCCCCTGTAATAGATAAGACAATAAGCAGTCCTATTGCCGACAAAGCTGTCCACAGGATGCTGCGATTGAGTTTTGCCATTTTATTTCTTTTAAGGCGCCTTGGCTTTGATTGGTTTTGTCGGCTGTAATTATAGCTAAACTAAGTTTTAATCACAAATTATAATCTTCGTTTTAGTCTGTATGGTATAATACTCCCCGAAAACTGGGCGTATGATTAAGGGATATATAATCCTATTTTTGCTAAAATTTTTTTGGGTATGTGTCTTTCAGCCAGAATTTAATGTTTTGCGCGTTCAGAACTGTTCAAATCTGCCATCTTTGGAGACGTATTGGAGACACAGTTTTGGCCCAAAAACATCATGCCTCAACCGCATATAGAAAAAGTGATTCCCAGACATTTCAGACTACGTCCGACACGAGGTATTTGCCTAATTCGTCAAATTGCTTTCCATTCTTATTATAAAAAGGAAGCAACTTTTGATATCTTTTGACCTTAGCAGCATCTTTTACTTCTTTAATCTGGATGTTTTTAGGAAGTCTTTTTTTTATATTGTGAAAAGCACCGATGAATAAAATTGCTTTCTCATCAGCTTTTAGAGTCTGTTCTATTCTGTTGGCAATAAAGTTATCTCTTCGGTTTAGCAGTATCACTTTGACCAACTTATATTTTATAAATGCTATTATTTTTTTCGTTATCGATTTAGCCTGTGTTATGGCAAGCAATCTGTCGTACTCTTTTTTCACCAGCTTAAAATCCTCTGTCTTTACCAGAACAGCACCTCTGTCAAGAAGTTTTAGGATTAGCTGGTAATTTTTGCTACCGGCTTTAGCTGTGTCCTCAGCTATTTTCTTTCCCACCTCATCTTCAGCAACCATCCCATCCTGGTATATTTTCATGTCCTTTACATCTATGGAATCAAAGTAATCCGATACAACGTCCCAAAAACCTTCAACCGTTCTTCTATGTTTCTCCCAAAGCTCTTGCCCCAAATCCCTAATACCTCTTTTTGCCACCTCTTTCGCTATGGAGCCAAGATCGGCACTGGTATGTATAACAGGAATATAAATCAATGTTCTCATAGGTGCTTGCCCTTATGTTGCCTTTGCCCCGGCACGTTCTAATCTCTTTTTTAACTCCTCATTGCGTTCTAATTTCTTTTTTAGTTCTCTGTTTTCCTGTTCAATATCTGATTTCTTCGCCATTGTGGAAAGGTACGAATCCTGCTGCCACCAATTTATGCCCATCTCCAACGCTTTATCTACAGAAGCGACCAAGAGTCTTATTTTAATATTGAGAAGGTCAATATCAGCAATCTGAATTCTGATATCACCCGCGATGACAATTCCTTTATCCAATACCCTCTCGAGGATATCAGCAAGGTTGGTTGCCTCGGTGGCATGCATCATTTTTTGTTCAGCCATTGGCTCGCTCCCTTATAATCACGCTAATTTTTTAGCCTTTATAACCAAATCTGCCGTCTTTTTACGCACATTTGCAATAAAACGGCAATTACTGCAATCTGTATTTCCTTGGTTGTAATCCGGGCAGGAGAGAAGGACATCCACTTCTTTTTGAAGTTCTTCAGCAAATTCAGCTTTCGCTAACACCCCTTTGGCACTGTTAATTTTAGCAGTAATATCCTTGATTATAGGCTCTTGTTTTTGAAATACTGAGCAACTTATTTCGGCATTTTCTTCAGACATCATTTCTCCTACATCAAATCCCCCAAAGGCCCTAAGTTCAGATTAAGCTCTTCATCTTTGAGCCCGAATATCCCTTTCAACTCATCCATCTTGTTTTCCAGTTTCATCAGAGTCTCACCCACCCTTTCTATTTCTTCATCGGAAAGTGAGCCTGCTTCTACTCTTCTCATAGCCTGTTTTTCCAATAGCTTTCTTATCAACTCTATGAGTATGAGCACCAGCTTAGCCAATCCCTTTTCTACTGTTTTAGGATTGGCATCAATTTTTTTAGGTAGAACATTCTGTGCTCTTTCTATTTCTTCGATAAATTCTTCGGGCGAATCAGTTTCGACTATTCCGTTTGTTATCATATACTGTCAGCTCCTACCAAGGCTTGACACTGGGTTACTTTGTCAAAGAGAACAGTTTGTTCAGAATCTTTGAGAAGGCCGGACTTTTTCGACAAAACAACAAAGTTATACGCAGGCCATGGACCACTGAATAAATACTTAAGACCAGGAGGTCCGCTTTTTATATGCTCAAATGCCTCCCTGAAATCATTTTGCTTGTCTTTTTCAACTAAATAAACCGCATCTAAAAGCAAATTTTTGGTCTTTAGTTTTTCGAGTTTCTTTTCTGCAGCAAACCTGCTGAAAAATATGTCCATAACTTTAATAAATCTCTCGGCTTTTGCTTCAAATTCTTTGTCTATTTTGTATTTATCAAATTTTTCCTTTATAAACTTTTTACTCAGCGAACTATCTGACTCTACTTTCCCCTGCTTGCCATTTCTAAAAGTCTTGATGATGTTTTCTTTTATTTTATCCGCAGGCCAGATAACCTTAATACCAAACTCAAGCTTATTGTGGAGTCTTCTCAGATTATCTTTAAAATCCTTATAGTAGCTCTGCATCATAGAAAGCAGGCTATCTCTGCCATCAATAATAGTCTGAAACCTCACTGGCAAAACGGCAAAATTGGCCATAAGTTTTTCTACGACTGCCTCATGTTCCAAAACAGCACTTTCGGTTACATCTTGAATCGGCTGACTAATTTGACTTACAACCGCCCCTATATCGCGGAAAGGGATGTTATAAACGCCGGAGCCTTCCAATCCATAAATCGAATCCGTTATCTGGTCACTGGAATCTATTATGCCATATAAATATAGTTTCATTGCTATTTTGCCTCCTGCATTGGACCAATAAATGGCGAACCTCTTAATTTTTCCATGGTTTCCACCGAACTGAGCAAAACCTTCAGCCCCAAATATATAAGGTCAACATCAGCGACAGAAATGACCATATCGCCGGCTATAACTACACCCTTATCCAAAACCCTGTCTAAAATTTCCAAGAGGGTTACATCTTTCGATTTAGCTATAACATTATTCATTTTGTACTTTTTCTCTTGAAAGACCGCAGAAATTATATGGCGGCCATGGGCCGGTACAATCAATAAGGAGTCCTTTGCCTTCGTAGTACATCTTCAGGGTATCAACCATGTTTTGGAAGTCACCCACTTCATCTTTGTCAACCAAAAAAGCAGAGTTTAGAACCATCTCATCTTCTCTCTCAGTCACTTCCCTCGGCAAAAGCCTGTTTATGTGGGCATCGAAGCTTAATTCTTTTAATAACTCAAAACTTTCCTGGCCACATTCATTAATTCTTTCATTTAGTGTTTTTTCTATCAGCTCATCTTTTTTCTTTTTAAGAAAATAGGACTTGCCCACCGAAGAGGATTTTATTTCGTTCTCGATTTTCAAAATCTCTGCTTCGTCATTACTAAAACTGGTTTTTAGTTTTTCCGAGTTACAATAAATTTTAAGGCCCCATTCCTGCTTGTGTGCTAATTTTCTTAAAATTGCCTCGAACTCTTCACCATATTGCTCGAGCATTACCTTCAGGCTGTCGTTTGTATTAAACAATGTTCCAAACTTAAAGGGGATCACATCGGTATCAGCCATGACCAATTCTATTATTCTTTCATGCACGCTTGCCTTTGCCTTAACCCACTCGAAATCAGCCATATTTCGTTTTAGCCCTTCTTGGCCAAATTCTTCTTCTTCAACTTTGCCGGCCACCGCATAAAGGCCATTATTGCAAACAAAATAGAGGTTGTCCGCCAAACCTTCTGTTTCCTTTAGTTCCGGCTCTCTATCCGCAACACAATATAAGTAAACAAGCTGCTGCCTTGTCATCTATATAACCCTTGATAAGTTAGCTTGTTGCTAATGTGTGGCCTTGACGTTCGTAGGATTCGACTTCCAAACTATCATTCAACTTGACCATATAGTTGTTTCTGTCCTGCACTCTGGTAGGCAGTCCGAGGGACTTCAAAAAAGAATTCTCCTCGTATACCTCTGCCTCTATGTGCCACTCATTGTCAACTTTCGTTGCTCCAATTACCTTCACATTTGTTACTTCAAGAGCCTTTTGCAAAAACTCTACAACCATATTCTTAGCTTCCTGTATACCGGTCATTTTCTATATCTCCTTTTCTTCTGAATTTGTAATAGCATCCAGACGATCTAAAAGTTCATTTTCCTTCTGGTCATATTCGGCCTGGCTTATCTCATCCAGTTCAAACTGCAATTGCAATCGCATAAGTTCTTCTTTGATACGCCCGGTATCACTTAATTCTTTATCAGCTACTTCGTTGAGCTTTTCTCCCAACCAAACTACGCCTTTTAGCGGCGCAAGCAATATGCTATCGATTAAGAACATTAGTATTTTCCAGCCTCAATTACGAGGTTGACAAAATTAAATGGCGGCAGCGTCCCTACAAACTTGAAATTCACTTTCTCACCATATTTATTGCTCAGTTCCTGTACTTGACGGTCGAATTCAGCTTCTTTTTCTTTCTCTACTAAAAAGGCAGCGTTAATAATCATCAGCTCACCATACGGATTATTAGTCTTAACTTCCACGGCCAAGGGCGACAGAGTATTTAAGATGTCCTCTTCAACAATCTGTTTTTCCTGCTGCAAAGCTGCCTCAACCATTTCCCCTATCTTCATACGCTGATGATACGTCTTTTCGGGAGGCAGCGCTGTGATTTCTTCTTTTAATACCTTTATATCTTCATACTTTTCCAGGATGTCCTTATAAACCACATCTTCCTTAAATATCGCTTTAAAACCGAGCTCGGTTTTGTCCTTCATCTGGTTTAGCAGTTCTCTGAATCTATCGTACTCTGCTTCCAATATCTTCATAACCTTTTCTTCGTCTTCGGTAACTGTCGCGAATCTTACAGGCAGAACAGTATGTTCAGCCATCACTGCCTCAATTGCCTTTTCGTGGGTAAGTGAGTTTTCTCTTGAGATACGATATTTTTTGATCGGTGCATTGCTAACCAAAGCAGCTATGTCATCGAAACAGATTGTGTATACCTCATCGCCTCGGCCCCCGACACCTAACGGGCCGAATGACTGAGGTTGATTTGAATCTATTATACAATATATATATTTGCCTTCTTTAGTGGCTGTATCCATCTCTATTTTTCCCATTCCTCTGGATAAATGACGATATTGACAAAATTAAATACCGGCAAAGGGCCTGCATACATAAATTTTATTCTGTCTTTATACTCGTCACCTAAATCATCCATAATGTTGTCAAATTCTTTTTCTCTTCCCTTATCCACTAAAAAGGCAGCGTTCATAAACATCTCATCGCCGATAGTATTACTGAGTCGGTGCTCGTAAGATGTTCTTCTCAATCTATCTATGATTTTCTCGGCTTGTTTTTTCTTCTTTTCATCCAGTGCTTTCTTGACCATTCGCCCAAGGCCCATTTTTGCCTGCAGATCATTGCCATTTTTCCCAGTCAAAGCTTCCTTTAGATTTTTTATCGCCCTGTTTTCTTCTACAATCTCGCTGAAAATAGTCTCCATGTTTTTCCATATACCTTTGACACCTAATTCTATTTTGTGGTTCATATCTCTTAAGACGGTCTTAAATTCTCTGTATCTTCTATCCAAAAGATTTCTTACTTCGTCAGCACTGGAGGCAATAGTTCCAAACCTAACAGGAAGCACGCTGTCAAATTCCTTCATTACCTCCTCAATCACCTTCTGGTGAGCTAGCATGTTTTCTTTGCTTGCAGTGATTTTGGTTAAGGGATAGTTGCTCACTACCATACTCAAATCATCGTAGCCAATGGTCAAAACTTCGTCGCCCCTTTTCCCAATACCGATAGGGCCGAAATTCCGCTCCTGCTTAGTCCCAATAATGCAGTAAATATATTTTCCTTCTTTTTCCATATTAGGCCATTGTTGTAACCAGTAATGCGTTCTTTTCGAAAGCTTGCTCATTAAGGTAGCAGCCTTCATCGTGTTCATCTTGATTAGACGCTCGGTAGTAATCCAGAAGTATCTTGTAAGCCTTGGTCATCTCATCAAATTTCTGCTCTATATTCGGCGTGTCCGGGTTTTTATCGGGGTGGCAGGTTAACGCCGTTTTCCGGTGGGCCTTTTTGATTTCAATAGCGGTTATAAAATCCTTTTCAAGTCCTAATTTTTTCTTTGCCCAATCTATTTCCTCAAATTGTGGTTTTTTAACTTCGAGGGTATAGAAGCTGTATGGAGGAAGCGGGCCTACACATCTAAAGTTCAGTTTATCCTCAAATTTATCATTGATCTCATCGAGTTTATGCTCAAACTCTTTTTGCCTGTTTTTATCCAGAAGAAATGCGGTGTTAAGCACCATCTTGTCATCCATAAGGTCATGTGCCTTGAGATTTTGAGCTATTTCGCCTAAGGCAGTCTGTATCTGGCCAGCAAGTATTTCTTTTCCCTTGTCTGCGTGCTTTTTAACCAAAAGGCCAATCCTCATCTGGTCGTCTATAGTGACACCACCTTTTTTACCTAAGAGCGATTGTTTGAACTGCTTTATTTCTTCTTCCTCGGAGACTTCCTGCAGGAAAGATTTAAAATCATTCAACGTAGCAACTACGTCAATCTCTATGCTATTCTTTGCCTTTTCGAAAATGTCTTTAATGGTTCTGTATCCTTTGGATAAAATCATACTTACTTCTTCGTCACTACTGGCAAAAGTTCCCAGCCTCATAGGGATAATGGTATGTTTGGCCATCACCTTTTCTATCAATTGCTGATGGCTGACAAGCAATCTGCCCAAGGTATCTTTGGGCATGTGGCTGTAATCAACTATTTCTGAATCACTTACTACTGCAGCGATATCGCTAAAGCAAATAGTATATGCATGGTTAGAGGCTTTGCTGTTGTTTACAACTTCTGTGGGGCCTCTGAAGGGATAAATATCTTCAAAAGCTACAATCTGGTCCAGATCAAAAAACTCTTCGGTGTCGGAGTTTATGACACCGTAAATATATTTGCCTGCTTTACTCATAACAAACCCTTTCTTTCTTAGGGAAGGGTTTGCTGGTCCCTTCCCTAAGACCTAATGTCCATCCGCTAAAAGCTGATATTAACTCATTTCATTGCCTTACTTGCCATTTTGCTCTTTCAGCATTTTAAGTGCCTGCTCAAAATTATTCTTTGAAACCTTAAGTTCTCCCTCCATAGTTGCGTTCTTTTTTGCTGAGTTTTGCTCAATATACTCTCTTATCGCAAACATAGAGGCTTTTCGGCAGATAGACTCGATATCAGAACCCGTTCTGCCATCGGTTTCTTTAGCCAACTTGGTCAAATCAACATTTTGGGCAAGTGGCTTATTTTTTGTATGTATCGCAAAAATCTGTTCTCTGGTTTTTTCATCTGGCACAGGCAACTCGAATATAAGGTCGAATCTGCCGCTTCGCAGCATCGCAGGATCGACTAAATCCAATCTGTTGGTAGCAGCTAAAACCACGACGCCTTTGAGTTCTTCGATCCCGTCCATTTCCGTCAAAAATTGGCTTATTACTCTCTCGGTTACATGAGCGTCCGTAGAGCTTGACCCTCTTTTGGGCACTATGCTGTCTATTTCATCGAAAAAGAGGATTGTCGGTGCAGCATGTTTTGCCGTCCTGAACGTTTCTCTTACTCCCCGTTCTGATTCTCCTACATACCGGCTTATAAGCTGTGGGCCTTTGATAGCTATAAAATTGACACCACTTTCATTAGCCACTGCTTTGGCTAAAAGGGTCTTGCCCGTTCCCGGTTTGCCATAGAGCAAAATTCCTTTAGGGGGATTTGTATTTGCCTTTTTAAAGACATCTGGGTATTTAAGGGGCCATTCAATCGCCTCTTTGAGCTCCTGCTTGATATTTTCAAGGCCGCCCACGTCAGACCACTTTACATCGGGGACTTCAACAAATACTTCCCTAATGGCAGATGGTTCAATTTCCTTCAAGGCCTCAAAGAAGTTATCCATCGTAACTTCCAATTTGAGCAGCGTTTCATAAGGTATGTCCGACAATTCGAAATCAATTGTTGGCAGGATTTTCCGCAAAGCCGACATTGCTGCTTCTCTGGCCAAAGCCTGTAAATCCGCACCAACAAAACCGTGGGTAATTGCGGCTAATTTTCCCACGTCAACATCTTTGGCTAAAGGCATGCCTCTCGTATGAATCTCTAAAATCTCTAACCGCCCATTTTTGTCAGGTATAGGAATAGAGATTTCTCTATCGAATCTGCCGGGCCTCCTTAGGGCTGGGTCTATGGTATTGGGAATATTCGTCGCACCAATAACTATAACATGACCGCGTGATTCCAAACCATCCATCAGCGCCAGAAGCTGAGAGACAACACGTCTTTCAACCTGTTTTTCACTTCCCATATCCTCTCGCTTGGGCGCGATAGCATCTATCTCATCAATAAAAATTATGGCAGGGGCATGTTTCTGGGCATCTTCAAAGATACTTCGTAAGCGAGCTTCAGATTCGCCGTAAAATTTGCCCATGATTTCGGGGCCGCTTATACTGGTAAAATAAGCATCGGTTTCATTGGCTACCGCTCGGGCTGTCAACGTTTTACCCGTCCCAGGCGGGCCATACATAAAAACTCCCCTGGGGGCTTCGATACCGAGTCTTTCAAAAACTTCGGGGTACTTAAGAGGCAGTTCAATCATCTCTCTTATTCGCTGGACCTGCGTACTAAGCCCACCAATATCTTCATAAGATACTTTGGCTTTCTCAAGCTTACCCTCTTTTGATTTTACTTTTATTAACGTAGTCGGACTCACCAATACCACGCCGTCCGGTACCGTGTCTTCCACTATAAAATCACAGGTTTTAGTGCCAAATAACCTCGCCCTTATTTTATCACCGCTTGTTAAGGGCAAACCTTCTATCAAAGAAGCAATGTATTTGGTATCTTTATCCTTTTGAAGCACCCCTCCATCCGTCAAAGGGGTAAGCGTGATTTTTCTGGCAGGTCTGCTTTCGTTCTTCTGGACTGTTACCTTTTCATCAAGACCAACTTTGGCGTTCTCTCTTGTAATGCCGTCTATCTGAATTATCTTTTTCCCCCTGTCCTCAGCATAGCAGGGCATTACCTTGGCAGCGGTCTTTCTTTTGCCTTCTATCTCTACTATCTGGCCCACCTCCAGCCCTAAATTTTTCATGTCTTCAGGGTCGATCCTGGCGATAGCCCTTCCCACGTCTTTAGGCAGAGCCTCCTTTACTTTAAATTGCTTCATACCACCTGGCCTTTCTTCCATTTCTAATTGAACAGCTGGTTTTTAAAATCCGCCAATGTCTTTAGCCCTTTAATTTCGTGGGAACAGGCTGGAACAATTATTGCTTTTAACCCATTAAATTTTCCTCTTATGAGGTTTATATACTTGTCCTGTTCTTTTCTTTTTTCCCTGCAAAACTCACATCCATCTGATTCCACAACGTTGTTTATCACCATTTGTCTGACCTTAATGCCGAATTTACCCAAATTGCTTATTAATCTGGCGGTTTCCAAAACAGCCATATCCTCTGGGATCGTAACTGCTATAAATTCACATCTGTTTTGGTCACGAAGCAATTCCTCTATTTTTTTTACGGTTTTCTTCATAGATAAGAGAAAATCATCACCTTTATCTGGTTCATACTTACCAGCAAATCTCTCAACCATATATCTGTACTTCCATCTCATCTTTGCCATCACCTTAACCCAGTCATCCAATAGCTTTGGTGATGTTAAAAGCCTTAAAGCATGACCTGTAGGTGCAGTATCTACTATGTATTTATCGAATTCTGCCTGGTCTATCAGATCAATCATTGTCTTAAAACCCATTACCTCATCCATGCCCGGGATAGGCAAGGCAAAGACTGAATCGATGTCTTCTGCATCTAGGTTAGTACCAGTTTCGACAATTTTCTTAATCTCGTCCTGGTGTTCAGTTTTGAATTTTGAAAGAGCCTTTTCTGCGTTTACTTCAAGAGCACTCAAATTTTTAACTCCCTTTACCTCTCTTGGCTTGTCGTCGAGCTTCTGCTCCAAACTATCGGCAAGCGAATGGGCCGGATCCGTCGAAAAAAGCAATGTCTTAAAATCTTCCGCCAGATATAGTGCTGCAGCACATGCACACGTTGTCTTTCCTACGCCGCCTTTGCCTCCGAATAAAATCATTTTTAGAGAAGATTCTTTTAGCCCTTTTAACGCCATTTACTTTTTTACCTTGATCTCCAGGATACCGTTGTTATAAGAAGAGCTCATCGTGTCAGCCTGTACCTTTGAAGGCAGTAAAATTTCCTTATGATATTTCCTGTCTCCTGTTTGTGCTGAAATATCGAGAATATCCTCTTTTAGATCTAACTTTATGTCCTCTTGATTAACACCCGGCATCTCAGCATAAATGCGAATCTCTTTATCTTCATCAAAGACATCTGTGATAGGTTCCCTTTCCTCTTCGACCGTTGGGCCTTGGGGAGTTTTTTTGACATTTCCGAATGACTCAACTACCGTTTTGCCTCCCATGGCTGTTTTTATGGAAAACCCAAATACTCCCTTCATTCCTTTTTTGAGGTTACTTAGGTCAATTTCGCCTTCTTTATTGATTTCTCCGCCTGACTCTTTTAATTTAGCGGCTAAGTCAACCAGGTTTCCAATACCATCCAATAGTCCTCCCAGACCAAGGCTTAATTTCCCTATACCAAAATCGATATTCAAACCTTCGTTTCCTTTATCTTTTTTCTTTTTGTCTTTAGCCATTGACGAATCTCCTTTTCTTGTTATCTTATCTTTGCTTCTACTCGCTCTAATCTGCTCTTCAAGATTTTATTTTCTTTTTCTAACCTTGCCTCTTTTGCATCCGAGGAAAGATAAGGGTCCTGCTGCCACCAGTTTATCCCCATTTCCATAGCCTTATCCACAGAGGCAATCAAAAGCCTTATTTTAATATTGAGAAGGTCGATATCGAGAAGTTGTATCCTGATATCTCCGGCAATTACAATACCTTTATCCAATACCCTTTCCAGGATGTCAGCCAGATTCGTGGCCTGGGTAGCGTGCATCATCTTTTGCTCAGCCATTCTTTAATACCTCTTGTTTTTATGGTTCGACTTCGCTCACCATTAACCCTGAGCAGAGTCGAAGGGTTTATTCTGCTGTTGCGACTTCCTGTTTTCGTGTATAAGAAGTCACTTCCAGGGTATCGGTCAGTTTAATCTCATAAGTGTTTCTGTCCTGCACTCTGGTAGGTAAACCTAAAGATTTAATAAATGAATTCTCTTCATAAATCTCGGCTTCACCTACCCAGCCATCCTCGGATTTTGTTATTTTTATTACTTTCGCGTCCGTACCAAAAGTCTTTTCAAGAAAGCTCCTGATTGCTTCGCCTACTTCTTCTATTTTCATAATACAACTCCTGAAGACCTATTTTGTAACCACACCCTTTCCTTTACACGTTAAACAGGGAAGGCCGCTGTTGCATTCTTTGCCCGTTCCTTTGCATGCCGTGCAGTCCTGAATTTCTTTACACTCTATTGTCACAACGCCCTTGCCATTACAAACACTACAGCTAAGATCCCTATTCAAATTGGCTCTGCCCTCTCCATTACAATAAGCACAGATAACAGCCGGTGCTGCAACTCTTACGGTTCCGTCACCTGAACAAATAGGACACCTTGCATTTCCTTTAGAAGATACAAGTCCGGCACCTTTGCAAAATCCACATCTATAAACCACACTTATCAAGGACCTCGCCTTTTTGGCCGACCTTTTGGCTTTTCCAGTCAAAAGTTTTCCATTCCATCCTGATCTACCTTATGCATCCATTAATAATTTACAGCCATTGTCTTAAGCGGCTTTGTAGGTACACTTCTATAAGTTTTAATCTCCTGCTCCTCATATATTTCTTTTTGTAGTTTTTTTATTCGCAGGTAAGCACTGTCTAATTGCCTTTTGGCCCTGCTTGTTCTCTTATTTAACGCAAAGACTTCTTTTTCCAATCTATCCTTTTCTCTTTCAAACACATACAAGTCCAGATGGCTTGATCTTTGTACCTTCGGGATAGACCTCGCACCTATAGAATGGATGCTTTTTATGTTCTCAATACCCTGGGTTTGCATTATTCCCTTCATTTGATCGGTCTCCTTATCTTTTTATTTTGCCCCAACCAGGCTTTCTATTTCTTCCTGACTTAGAGCAGTATCCTCCTGGCCGGCTCTTAGGGGGAAACTGATGTTTTTTTGTGTCCCAAGCTCTTTTGCCACAAGTTCACTCACTATTTCTTTAACCCTGTTTTGATTTGTCTTTGAGCCGACCCGGCTTGTCTCCGATGCCAGAATATCCTGGCACATTTGCGTAAAAACATTACTGGCCCTGGCAGGAGTTAAATTTTGAACCTTCAGGGTCTTGGCAATCATAATGCAGCCGCGAATAGTGGGAGCAAATTCACACTTTCCTGATTCTCTTAAACCCCTTACGATATTGACTATTATCTCTGCGTGTGGTTTAGAGAGTTTAGATTTTGCCTGGGTGATAGCCAGTTCAGTATCATAGTCAAAGTGGTCCAAGTCCATTGTTATCATTCTGTCCCTCAAGGCGTCCTGACTGCGATGCACCCCCGCGTACTCTTCCGGATTAGAGGTAAAAATGGCGGTAAAATCAGGGTCAACCCTTAAATACGGGTCCTCACCGCCACGACCAACCGGCAAATCCATCATTTTCTCCTGCAAAATAGAAAGAAGAATATTATTCGCTTCCGGCCGGGAGCGTGTAAACTCATCATAAATCATGGTGAACCCATACTTGCAGGCAACGGTCAAACGATTATCCACCCATCGCCTGACCATATCCTCTTCTGTTTTTAGCACCCTGGAGATAAATCGGTCCACAACCTTTCTGATTCTATAGCCATGCTCACCGCCGACCAGGTCAGACGTAGTAAACTCCTCATCTCCGTGAATCATTACAACCGGTCTTTTAATCTTGCTTGCCAGGTGCATAGCTAATGTCGTTTTGCCGGTACCCGAAGGGCCCCTGAAATGGACTGGAAAGCCCGCCTTAATGTAGGAAAGTGCTCTCTGGGTAATATCTTTTACATACTTTGTTTCCACAAAGTCCGGCATCGGGGCCGGTTCCAATACTGTTGTCATCTCATCAATCATTTCTATTTCACTCCTTTTCTGTTAGAAATTTTGTTTCTTAGGGCAGCGAGCCCCACCACTTAAATCTTTCGCCTAATTTTCCCCAGATTCTGCCTGCTTTTTCTAAATCTGCCCTTATTTTCTTTTCTCTGCTTCCGCCGTAAGGTGTCCTGCGGATAAAGTTTTGTCTGAGGGACTTAAATTTAGTCATGGCTTCAGTCCTCTTTTTGGTAAAGTCTTCTCTGGGCAAATTTAGTCTGGCTGCGCCTTTCACTTTGAAACAACTCCTTTGCCTTTACACTCAAGACAGGGCATTGCACTATCTATTGTCGTACCCGTACCTTCACACTTAGGGCACCATTCAGTTGGGCTTTCAGGAGCTGTAACCATACCTTTGCCGTTACATACGGTGCAGGTAACCCGCGTATTATGATAGACGCCGCTGCCTTTGCAAAAAGCACATCTAATCACCGGCTCTATGACCTCAACTTTACCTGTGCCGCCGCAGACCTGGCAGGCAGCATGTTCACTCAATAAGCCAAAGGGGTCTTTGCCCGTACCCTTACAGAACCCGCACGTTATCTGGGTTACCGTATATGTTGTCTGGCTCATAATCTAATACCTCCCTGAATTTGTATTTACCCGCCTGCGGCGGGTTTGCACTTCCCTGGCCTTTCCAGCCGGCAACAGTTTGGCGTCAGACAATTACCCACTGCCTTCTTAGACGCCGGCTCCGACTTTTTGCCTGCTGCCTTCGCTCTTCGGTGAGGTTTTCTTTTTGCCCTGGGCCTTATGTGTTGCCTGCTTAACTGTGCTTACTCTTTTTCCGGCGTCAATCCCATGCATCGGGAAGCTGGCTTTTCTTGCCTTGGCCATAGTAGCAGACATGCTTTGCCAGGCTTTCCTTGCCTGGGCCATATTAGAGCCGCACTCTTTTAAGAACCCTCTGGTTTCCTTAACGATACCTTCCACATACTTGGCCAGGTCTTTTTTGAGTTCTTCACTCATATCAACATGATCCTTGTTGAATTCTTTAAGCTTGTTCGCAACATAAGTCTCGATTTCCTTCACTTCTTTGGCAAGTTTGTCTTTGAGTTCCTTTGACATTTTGCCGCGATCCTTCTCAAAGCCACTTAACATTGAGCCTACATCCTTAGTTAGGCTATTGACAAAATCTGCTAAATTCTTGGCCTGTTGTACACCCATCTTTTTTCTATCCATAGAAAACCCTTTTAAGGTTTCATGGGTGTCAGCCACCAAATCACCCAGCGCCTTTAGCCGAACATCATTGGAAATAATGATGTTCTCCGTCAGCTTCTTCATGTCTTCTGCAATTGCCATTACCATTTTGATTCTCCTTTCAAGATTTCTAAACCTTTTGGAAACAATTTGAGTTTACATTATTAGACGTTGTCGCTTTTTCAAATTCCAACAACGGAATATTTTCAGTCTTTGTAATTTCTCTAAGGGGAGTTATTGTGCCCTCAATTTGGGTTATTTCGCCTTTATCGTCAAAAACAGGCTCACCCTTATCATTGACATATCGCACTGAATAATCTTTGTGGACAATTCGGTACCCTATGTTAAAGGGCATACCTTCATTTTTGCATCTGGCAAGAGCTGCAAAAACTCGCTCGCAATCATCGGGGTAAATCATATTCGCCCAGTGTTCTCTATCAACCAATATCTCATTAGCGTCATATCCGGTTAGTTCCTTTATCTTACCCGAAAAACAAATAATCTCCGGCTTTTCCGAGGGCAGGGCGACATAAGGTATTTCACCAATGGTATCGATAAATCGACGAAGCTCTCTACTCAAATGACTTAAAACAGTTTGGATTTTCGCCTCTTGCATCTTTGTTACGCTTTTAACTGCATCAAACGTTTTGACCTTTTTTCATCACTCTTGACCGGTTTTATGCTCGAGTAGTTAAATAGATTTTCCAATTGATTGTCACCGCTGTCTTGTGTCCAGGCCGGCAAATCTTCCTTAATGGTTTGGATTGATTCTTCCAAACGTCTGCCGGACTTTCTGCTATTCGCCATGCGGAGAAAAATCTCTTGCACTTTAATAAGTTTGGTAAAACTGCCGGCAATATCCCGGGCAAAGTTAATCAGACGAATGGTCAAAGTGCCGCTGGTTTCATCTAAAGCTGCATCAAACTCCTTTAGTCTCTGCCCAACACAGGTTTCAAGCCCCTTTATTTCCTTATCAATCTTTTCTTCAAAAGTTGGGTTTTCCTGAAGACGATTGAGCAATGAACATACCTTCTTGGTTAAAGTCTTAACAAAAACAGCAAACTCAGTCACAGCTTTCACCTGACTGTCAGTCATTTGCTCCTGCTTTCTGCTTTTTCGGTCCTTGAGAAAGTAAAACTTGGCGAGCATATTATTCAAATCCATTGTCAAATCCTTTACAAAATTTTCCACCCTTTGTATCTGCTCATTAGCTTTTCTTTCTTTTTCTGATTGCTCCAAAGCCTTCTGGGTATTATCCACCAACACGCTTAAGGCTTTCGCCTGCATCTCGTAAAAATTTATAATGTTATTTATGATACCCTTCATGATTACTGATTATTTGCATTTTATGCATTCCGCATCTCAATGAGACGATCCTGTTCTGCTTCCGTGCGTTTGGCTTTGAATTCACCAAGCATATCTTTAACTTTCTGACGTCTCCGCTCCTGGCAGGCTATACGCTCCTTTCGCTGCCTTTTGAACTCGGCAAGCATTGTCTTAAAATCCCTTATTCTCAGTTCTTCCCCCCTGGTTAAAAGCTCTTTTAGCATTTTTGATGTTTGCTGCTGCCCCTGTTGGAACTCTTTCAGTTTTGAAGTAACCTCGATTTTGCTTTCATCCTGCCTGGTGAGGATTTCTTTAATTAGTGTTTGCAGTTCCTTGACCTTTTCGGTCTGGCCTTCAGTAAGAGCATCTTTAAAGTTTCTCAAGCCTTCCCTTAGTTGCTGTACCAGTTTTGTTTGTTCACGAAGATATTTTTGGGACAGCCCCCTTACTTCCTGTTCACTTTCGTCTAAATGTGAAGAGATAACGCTCATCATCCGGTCAAAATCCTTCTTTCGCAGAGATCCGTTTTTGGCAAGGTTTTCTCTCAGTTGGTTATTGATTTTTTCCCGTTCCTGCCTTGTACTAAGAAGAGATTCCTGAAAATCCTGGAAGATATGACCGGTCGTATCGAAAAATGCTTCAACACTTTGTATCCTGGCTTCATAAGAAGATATTACTTTCTCAAGAACATTTTCTTTTTCGGCGGCTAAAAGCATTGTTTTAATTCCCCTTTTTTTGAGATTGCCCATCTTAAGAAGAGGTTTTTCTTGGCGAGACATGCTTTCTGCTCCCCCCGTAGCGGTGCATAAGGATGACTCGGCAAGAACCCCTCTTTAGTTACCTATCCTTATGCAGCTGTTGCTGTCAAACCGATAGCCTCGGCATATTTCAGATAGGTCTCGACTGAGGCAACAACCACTCTGGCTTCGATGGCAAGTATTTCAATACCCACCAAAGAAACTCTCACCCAGGCATCAATCACGACGCCTTTGTCCAGGATTCGGTCAATAACTTCGACCAGACTGCTGGAACCAATTGCTTTTTCTACTGCCATTTTAATGCTCCTTTCGTTCTGCTTTCGCAGAAACTAAATAAAATAGAAACTAAAAAAAACGCACGTTACACACGTGCATTCAAGTTTAGTTTTACCTTTGACATTATTGATTGAAACTATAGTGTTCTTGCTTTTATTTAATACCGTCGCTTCTTCGGAGGCCAGAGAAGCATTATGACAAGCGTAAGGCTGGGTCATTGGAGTAGCCTCCTCCCGCTTGTTTTTTGATAGGAGCGATGAAGAAGAGATGGTGAAATTGACGTAAGTCTTTGTGGGATAAGAGTTTATGGGGGGGGGTAAGCTTACATGTTCCAATAGGGACACGACTGCTGGAAGAAGCAATAACAAGTGGCAGTTGTTTTTCAGTCGTTAGTCTTTGCTGCCCCATTTTTAATTTTCCCATTATTTAAATCTTTTTTGCAGTTACGTCCACCGGAAGTAAAAACCTTTAACCTTTTTGCGAGCTAAATCAAGTCGTGCTTTCCGTCTCTTTTCTGCGATAGACTTCGGTAGTATTACACACAACATTAAAGAGCTTTTTCCTAACGTTGCAGTATCCTTAGGATGACAAAGCCCCAAAAAACAGATGGAACAGTTGAAGGTAATTTGCGGAGTTTAAGTGGTTAAGAACGGGCCTTTTCCCAAAGGCGGGGTTTGCTAATGAGGAATTGTGGAGTTATCAATACTGATATCTATCTTTCACAAAGAGATTGGAGACCAAAAATCAAATTATCCAAAGGAGCTAACGTGTATTAGCCGATGGTTAGGGTAGCACTCCATTGGGGGGGGTAATATAATCAAAAGTTAACTCGCCAAGTCCAAAAATTTCTTAAACTGTAGTTACCCCTTCGCGAATAGCATATTTGGTAAGGTCTGCGAGGTTATCAACTTCGGTTTTTTCCATAATCTGCCTGCGGGTTGCTTCAACAGTCTTGACACTCAAACCCAGTTGTGAAGCGATTTGCTTTGCAGAGTTGCCCTCTGTCAGAAGTTGCAGGATTTGGTTTTCTCTTGGCGTAAGAGTTTTATGATTGCCGTTGACAACATCGAAAATACTGTCTTTTGTAATACCTTCCAGAACTATGGTTGCAATCTGAGGGCTCAAATATGACTGGCCGGCAACAATAACTTTTATAGCATGGACTAAATCATCAAATACACACTCTTTGAGCATATACCCCGATACGCCTGCCCTGACCATATCCAGCACAAACTCTCTTTTGGCATGCACGGACAGTGCTAAGACCTTAATATCCGGCAGTTCGCTTTTGATTTGACGCGTTGCCTCTATACCATTCAGGATGGGCATAGACACATCCATAAGAACCACGTCTGGTTGTAGTTCCCGAGCTAATTCCACCGCGGTCAGGCCATTGTCGGCCTGTCCTACCACTTCCATATCACTATGTTTTTCAATCAAAGCCTGAATGCCCTGTCGCAGAATTCCATGATTATCTACTACCAAAACTTTTGTGGCCATATTTTGCCCCCATAATCAATTGTTTTTCTTACGTTTTATTGGTGATACCAGTGTAACTCGTGTCCCATGACTCGGCTTAGAATCAATCTCAATACTACCACCAAGGTAACTTAACCTCTCGCGGATACTAAAGAGTCCAAAACCTCCGACTCTATTTGAAGTGAAATTCTCTACGCCAGATATAAATCCAGCTCCATCATCTATTACGTTGATGCATATATTGTTTTTTTCTTTGCAAACGGAGACTTTCACATTCCGAGCGTTGGCATGCTTAATAACATTAACCAATAATTCCCGCACAGCTCGGTATAGAAGAGCACAAACGTCATCGTCTAATGGCTTGGGTTGACCGTCATCCTCAAACTCAGTTTTGATTCTGTGTTTTTGCTGAACTTCTTCATTGAGCCATTCCCGGATTGCGGCCTCAAGCCCAAGCTCATATAAAGTGGGAAAACCTAAATCGAATGTCAAAGACCGCGTGTCTTGAATTATCTGGTTGATATCCTCATAAATTTCATCCAGCGGCTTACTTAATTCTGCTGGCAATTCTTTCTGCCGAAGTGAGCCCAGGTTGATCTTGAACAAGATTAATTTTTGCGTAATCTGGTCGTGCAGCTCAATAGCAAGCCGTCGACGTTCACGTTCTTCTGTTAATGACATCTCTGAGGTAAGGTCTCGGAGCCGTTTTTGATAGTCCAAAAGCTTCTTTTGAGCCCGCCTCTGCGAGGTAATATCCCAGAAAATACCCAGTATTCCAGTAACATTGCCCTGTTCATCCCTCACGGGTGTTTTGACCGTATGAACGATTACCTCTTTGCCTTCCCTGATATATTTCTCGTTAATATCTTCGGTTTTACCAGATTTTATAACTTTTTTGTCATCAGCGCTGTATTTATGAGCCAGCTCTTCGGGGAAGAAATCGTAATCTGTTTTTCCGGCAATATCTTTGGCTTTAATTTTCAAATCTCTGGCGTAATTTTCATTACAGGATATGTAAACCGAGTCCTTATCCTTGAGGAAAATCTTTTGAGGAAGGTTTTCTAAAAGCGTTCTATATTTCTTCTCGCTTGCTTGTAGTGCTTCTTCAGCCTTCTTCCGCTCACTGCTCTCAACAAGTTCCCACTTGCCTTTCCGTCTGATAAGTGCGGACTCATGGCTGCTGACTACATCTACAATATCAGATGCACTGCATTCGTCTAAGCAGTATGTGCAAATTGCTGTCATCCGATATTTACTGATAGCAACGTTTAACTGCCTTTCATAATCGGAGAAATTTTCCCAATCTGTCTTTTCGAGCCATGCACTGTTGCCTGTTACTCTCATACCGGCAAAACCGGCCGAGAGGGCCTGATTAAGTTTCTCAATCCAGCCGTCGAGAACCCGCTTGAGATTAAACGTGCCGTTTTGGAAATACCATTGGCTATATGGAAAAATCTTGATCTGCTTTTTTTGCAGATACTGGTCAAGGTTCGGCAAAACTTTCCCGAGAGCATCTTCTGCTTCTTTTTCACTCAAGGGGTCTGAAGTAATCCATAAGCAAGACTCATTATTCTCCAGCCCTGCTTTAAAGTAGGGTACCAGTATGTCGAGCAAATCTCCCTTGGTTTTGTAAAACAGGCAAAGATGAGTACCCCAGGGCACACTGCCTAACAGATCAATCCCTGTATTTCTACCAGGTTGTTGTCTTCTGCTCAGCATCCTTGCAAAACCCCCAAGTACCGCCCCTTTTTAGGCACATAGGTAACTGCTAAACCAGCAATATACCTATATAGCTATCCCTGATACATATATATATCGGACTATATGGCTCGAAAAAATTATGCCAAATAAAATTTTTCGACCAATATGACCTTTTTTTCATTGCCAATTTGAAAGGCCGAACCTCAAGACACGCTGATAAAAAAATCGAGGTGATGGGACCGGTTGGGGGGAAAACCGGCGGAACCATGCTGCCTCGCCGAGGCTTTAAGTCATTGAAAACGATATCGGTCAGTTCAATATCGTTCCTCTAACAAATTGGGGAAACAATGGCAACTTGCTGATAATCTCGTTGGCAGGCAGGAGACCGAAACACTTTAAATCCCTCCAAGCAAAGGATTGAAGAAGTATAAACATCATTTTTGTAACCATTGCTCTATCGGCAACTGATTCACGGATTGGCGAAGCACGGGGTCAACATTTGTGTAAATTTTATTTGTAAGTGTCGGCGATGAATGTTCTAAAAGCTTCTGTGTAACAGCAGTAGAAACGCCATTCTGAGCAAGCAGTGAGCCAAAGGTCTTACGTAAATCATGAAACTTTAGGTCAGCTAATCCTGCATCCTCACAAATCTTTTTCCATCGCTTGTGGCTGAAATTGTCATTGAATAGTTTCGCCTGTCCGGAATTCGATCCATTAA
>Ga0315289_10000276_pt1 | contig 82231 bp, 57 predicted proteins | sample YL17G11_40_MG_FD_203452 | JGI IMG/M metagenome (GOLD analysis project Ga0315289, IMG submission 203452) | Sediment microbial communities from Yellowstone Lake, YNP, Wyoming, USA - YL17G11_40 | ecosystem: Environmental > Aquatic > Freshwater > Lake > Sediment | place: USA: Wyoming | collected...
TGGCCGGCTCTACGAGGCCATCGCCGGGCAGTTGGCCAAGGTGATCGTCGGGCACGAGCGGGCTGCGGGAGAGGTCCTGACGTGCATCCTCGCCGGCGGGCACGTGCTGCTGGAGGGCGTCCCGGGATTGGGCAAGACGCTGCTGGTGCGGACGCTCAGCGCGGCGTTCTCGGTGGAATTCCGGCGGATTCAGTTCACGCCGGACCTGATGCCCGCCGACATCACCGGCACGAACATCGTGGTGGAAGACCGGGCGAGCGGCCGGCGCGAGTTCCAGTTCCAGCACGGGCCGATTTTCGGACAGATGATTCTGGCCGACGAGATCAACCGGGCCACTCCCAAGACGCAGTCGGCCATGCTTGAGGCGATGCAGGAACACTCGGTGACCACCGGTGGGCAGGTCCGCAAACTCTCGGAACCGTTCATGGTCCTGGCCACGCAGAACCCCATCGAGCAGGAGGGGACCTATCCGCTGCCCGAGGCTCAGTTGGACCGCTTCTTCTTCAAGCTGCTGGTGGGCTACAGCGACCGCGAGCAACTCAAGGCGATCCTGGACCGGACGACGACCGGTGAAGAGCCGCACGCGCAGCCCGTGGCCGACGCCCAGAAGATCCTCTGGGCCCAGAAGCTGGTCCGGCGTGTCGTGGTCGCCGAGCACGTGCAGGATTACGCCATTCGGCTGGTCCTGGCGACTCATCCGCAAGGTGAATTCGCCACGGACCTGACGAATCGGTTCGTCCGCTTCGGCTCCTCGCCCCGCGGCGTGCAGGCCCTGGTCTTGGCGGGCAAGGTCCGCGCCCTGCTGGACGAGCGGTATCACGTGAGCTTCGAGGACATCGCGAAATCGGCCCTGCCTGCTCTGCGACACCGGCTCCTGCTGAACTTCGAAGGCCAAGCCGAGGGCGCGCGGACAGATGACATCGTGAACGACATTCTCCAGAACGTCCCCAGAACAGTGGAGCGAAAGCTTGTCGATAGGTCCCGTGAGTCCCAGACGTCCCATACGTCCACCGGCCTTTCTCACTGAACGCTATGCCGACAACGAAACCGACAACCCGCAAGCTGACCGATCTGCTGGACCCGAAGTTCATGGCCCGGCTGGACGCCCTCGACGTGCTCAGCCGCAAGATTTTGCAGGGCAAGCTGCAAGGCGAGCGACGCTCCAAGCGGCGGGGCCAGAGCGTGGAATTCGCCGACCACCGGGCCTACGTCGTCGGCGACGACCTTCGCTTTGTGGACTGGAACATCTACGCCCGGCTGGACCAGCTCTTCCTGAAGCTGTTCCTGGAGGAACAGGACCTGACGGTGCATATCCTCGCCGACACCAGCGCTTCGATGAGCGTGGGTGAGCCTTCGAAGGACCTGTTCGCCAGGAGGCTCACGGCCGCCCTGGGCTACATCAGCCTGGTGAACAACAACCGTTTGACGGTCAGCCTGTTCGGCGACGGGGTGCGGGTCCAGTTGGCGAACGCGCGGGGCCGCAGCTACCTGTCGCAAATGACCGAGTTGCTCCTGACGACCGAGTGCGACGGCTTCTCGGATTTCGAGAAGGCCTGCCGCGACGTCACGGCGGACCGGATCGGCTCAGGCGTGACGATTGTGGTTTCCGACTTTCTGTTCAAGCAGGGCTACGAGACCTCGCTGCGGCGGCTCATCGGCTCGCGGTACGATCTCTATGCAATCCAGGTGTTGTCGCCGCAGGAGATCTCGCCCGAGCTGGCGGGCGATCTGAAGCTGCTCGACGTCGAGGACGCGGACATGGCGGAGATCACCGTCAGTTCGGCTCTCCTCAAGTACTACAAACGTAACCTGGCCGCGTACTGCAAGGAGCTGAGCGAATTCTGCACGCGGCGGGGCGCCGTCTACGTGCGGGCGAATTCCGCGGACTCGATCGAATCCCTGGTCCTGAATTACCTCCGGCGTGTCCAATTGCTGCGATAGGAGATACGAATTGCACGTGACGTTGCGACTGTTCAGAGCTTGTCACCCCCGCGCAGAGCCTGCCCCCGACCTGATCGGGAGCGGGGGTCCACGACCGGGCGATGGATTCCTGGATTCCCGCCTTCGCGGGAATGACATGGCGGGGTGCCATGCCTGCGCTCGCGTAGGCATGTTCCCGACATTCGACAGGCATGTCCACGCAAGCGTGGACATGGCACCCGGCGCGGAGCCGGAGGACTTCGTAGGACAGATAGGACCGATGGGACTTAGGGGACGCGGGTAGGGCGGGCGCGATATGGAATGGCTTTCACCTTTCATCGGGCTCTATGCGGCGGCGGTGGCTGTGCCGCTGCTGCTGGTGCTCTATTTCCTTAAGCTCAAGCGCCGGGAGGTGGTCGTTTCCAGCACGCTGCTCTGGAAGCGGGCCGTACAGGATCTGCAGGTCAATGCCCCGTTCCAGCGGCTCCGGCGCAACCTCCTGCTCCTGCTGCAACTGCTGGCGCTGGCTACCGTTCTGGTCGCACTGGCGGGGCCGGTGCTGGCTTGGAGCCGGGGCCCGGGGCAACGCTATGTTCTTTTGATCGACCGCTCCGCGAGCATGAGCGCCACCGATGTCCAACCGTCCCGGCTCGAGGCCGCCAAGGAGCAGGCGAAGGTTCTCATCGAGTCAATGCGCACCGGCTCGGCCCTTTCTCTGCGCGAAGGGTCCGACCATGCGATGGTGATCGCGTTCGACCGGCACGCCAAGGTGATGTGCAACTTCACCGCGGACAAACGGCAGCTCTGGGCCGCGATCGACGCGATCGAGCCGAGCGACGGCCCATCCTTGCTGGCGGAGGCGCTCACGATGGCCCGTGCCTTTGCCCAGTCGCCCGGCATGGAGGGCAACATTCGCAGCGCGGAAGAGGCCGCCAAGCTGGCCCTGTTCAGCGACGGCCGCATTCAGGATCTGGATACCCTTGTGGTCGGGCCCGACGAGCTTGCTTTCCATCGCCTCGGGCAGTCACAGGACAACGTCGGCATCACGGCCATGAATGCCCGCCGGTCCTACGAGCAGCCGGAACAGGTGGAGATCTTCGCATCTCTGGCGAACTACGGGGCCGAGCCGGTGACCCGGGACGTGCAATTGGCCATCGACGGCAATGTTCAGGCGATTCGGCCCGTCACCATCCCTGCCGGCCAGGCGGGCGGCGGCGAGGTGCCGTTCAAGCCGGGCCAGACCGCCGTCAACTTCTCTCTGTCACACCGCGAAGCGGGCGTGCTCGAAGTACGCCAGTTGGGGGTTGATGCGCTGCCCGGGGACGATGCGGCGTGGAGCATTTTGGAGCCTCCCAAGCGGCTTTCCGTCCTGCTGGTCACGCAGGGCAATCCTGTGTTGGAATCGGCGCTGCAGGCCTGCCCGCTGGCGCGGCTGGACCCGTGTACACCGGCCGGTTTCGATGCGATGGACCCGGCGGCTTTCGTGGCCCAGCAGCGGTACGACGTGATCGTGTTGGATAATCACGTGCCGGCGCGCACGCCCCAGTGCCGGTACCTTGTCTTCGGGCCGCCCCCGAACGGGATCGACGTGAATTGTCCGCAACAGTTGGACAACCAGGTGATGGTCGATTGGCGGTCCCAGCATCCGGTGCTCCAGTACGTGAACCTGACGAACTTCTTTGCGCTCAAGGGCCGCAAGCTGGAGTTGCCGCGTGACGCCGAGGTGCTGGCCGAGTTCAATGAGTCGCCGGCCCTGGCGCTCGTGCGGCGGCAGGGCAGTACGTATCTGCTGGCCGGCTTTGACATCCTGCAGAGCAACTGGCCGTTCGAGCCGAGCTTCGTCCTGTTCTGCTACAACGCGGTGAGCTTCCTGGGGGCCCAGGTCGGCAGCGGGGGCCGGCATGAATTGGCGGTGGGCGAGCCGATCGCCCTCGAGAGCGTGCCGGCCGAGACGGTCCTGACCCTGACTCGACCGGATTCCACGAAGGTGGATTTGCAGCCGGACCCCGGCGGCACAGTTCGCTTTCCAGGCACGCAGCGTGTCGGCGTTTATACGGTCCAAATGCCCGGTCAGCCGGGCCGGCGCTACGCCGTCAATTTATTGGATGCCGAAGAGAGCCGCATCGAGCCGCAGGACCAGATCAAATTCTCCAGCGTGGCCGTCGCGGCCCAAGAGCAGATGGTCCAGCGGGCCAACGTGCCTCTATGGCCACCGCTGGTTCTGGCGGCGCTGGTGCTTGTCTGTCTCGAATGGCTGGCGTATAATCTGAAAGTTCGCATTTGAAAGCGACTAACGGCAGGCGGAGTTTTTCCAATGTCCAGAATCTTGATCGCGGCTTTGCTTTTGTTGGCCGGGACCGCATCCGTCCAGGCGGCAAAGGACATCGAGTTCAACGTGGACTTCTTCTGCGGCTGGGAGAACTACTACCGGCCCATGGAATGGACACCGGTCGAGGTCGGCATCGGCGCCATGAAGGAGCCGTTCTCCGGGACCTTCACCATCACGGCCCGCCAGGATGGACTCAACACGCTGAACGTCATTCACAACTTCGTTTTGACGCCCGATCGCCCGCTGAACGCGCCTTTGGTGACCAAGTTCGCCTTCGCCACGGACCGGTGCATGCTGGCCATTCGGGATGAGAAAGGGCGGACCCGGTGGCAGCAGGCGATCAACCTGTGGGATTTCTCGGTACAGAATCGCATGCTCCGCGTGGTCCAGGAACAGGACATGCTGATCGGCCTGGTCGGCCAGGCGCGCTTCGGCTTGCTGCGCCTGCCCCAGGAGACGGCATGCACGTCCGACCGCGGCGTGGGAAAGGTCTTTCTGGGGTCCAAGGTGCCGCGCGTCGTGCCCTGGGACTGGACCGGCTACGTCAGCCTGGATCTGCTGGTGATCTGCGACCTGGACTGGTCGCTGTTGCAGCCGCAACAGGCCCGGGCGATCTGTGAGTGGATCTCCAACGGCGGCACCGCACTGCTGGTCCTCGGACAGCATCCTCTGCCGGCCGATAGTCCTCTGCGGGTGTTCCTGCCGTTCCACATCGGCGAGCCGAAGCAGGTGGACATTCCATCGCGAGTTCTGGAGGAATGGGGGTTGGAGGTAAGCAAGCCGCAGACCGTGACCGCTTGGCCCCTCTCGCCCAAGCCCAATGCCGTGATCGCCGCAAAGGTGGAGACCTCCGAGGGCGATTGCCTCTGGGGGGTAGGTTTCGCGGGGTTCGGGCGGATGGCCGTGCTGGCCTTCAGCCCGGGGCAACTGAGCGAGGAACAGAGCAGCCGCAGTGCGGCGTTCTGGACACGGCAGATTGCCGCCTGTGCGGGGTCCCGCCTGCAGGCAGGACTCCCGACGGGCGTACCGCCGGCGGGCGGGCGCCGCATTATCCTGGCAGAGCAGTCGTCCCAGGCGGGCGGCAGCGGCTTCAACCCGAACGACAATCGTTACCAGATCACGGTCGCGCAGAAGGCTACCAACCAGGTGATGGAGTTCCTGTACCAGTTGGAGCAGATGAAGCCCCTGAGCATCTGGTGGATCGTTCTGACCCTGATGGCCCTGGCCGTGCTGCTCGGCCCGGTGGACTACCTCGTGCTCAAGCGGTTTGATAAGCTGCCGTACACCTGGCTGACGAGCACCGGCTGGATCGTGATTTTCACCGTCGGCGCCTACTTCGGCGTCCAATGGCTGCGGGCCGGCGCGATGGAGGTGCGGGCCGTCTCGGTCCTGGACGGCATCGCCGACAGCAACTGCGCCTGGGCGACGAGCTACGCGAGCCTGTTTGCCCCGCGCAGCGGCGACTACCGGTTGGCGGGCCTGACGCCGAACCAGTGGTGGTCCGGCATCTCTCCCATGCGGGAGGAAGTCTGGGCTTATCAGCGGGACTCCGGCATGCAGCAGATTCACTGCCTGCAAGTCGATGGCGGCAATCTCCCGGTGTCATTGCCGGTCAATATGTGGACCGTACAACCCCTGCTCAGCGAGTGGGCGCTCGACCGCATGCCTTTTGCCGCGTCCGTGGAGCGCCGGGGGGCGACCGCCGAGGTGGAGATCAGAAACACCTCCGATAGTGCCATTCAGCGGGGATACGTCCTGTTCGAGGACGCGTGCGCGGACCTGGGGCCGGTCCCGGCTCATTCGACCAGGCAGTTCGACGTGCGGACCCGCCCGTTCCGGTCGTGGGAGCAGACGGGACCGCGCCCGGGCTCCGTCCGGAGGGGTCAGCCGATTCTCATGATGCCGGGCACGAACACCCCGCGTTACCCCGGTCAGCTCGGCGGTCCGGCGGAGAGCGCCTTCCTGGCCCAAGGGTGTCTGGGCCGGACGCTGGCCATGCACACCTGCCTGGACTCAGGCGCGGCCCTGGTCTGTGTGGTGTTCGAGAAAGCGCCGCTTCCCGTGGACGTCAAGGATCGCTCGTATGCGGTGAACCACGTTCAAGTCGCCCGACAGCTTGTGCTGCCAAGAAAGTAGGGTGGGCTTCGCCCACCAATCCCGATAGATCACGGCAAATGGTGGGCACAGCCCACCCCACAAGTGAATGAGGACAGGGGCATGATTGAGATCAAGAAACTGACGAAGACTTTCGGCAGCCTCGTGGCGGTGGATCATCTCGACCTGTTCATTGGGGCGGGCGACATCTTCGGCTTCATCGGACCCAACGGGGCGGGCAAGACGACGAGCATGCGCATCCTCGTGACGCTGTTGGAGCCGACGAGCGGCATGGCGTTCATCGACGGCCTGGATGTGCGGAAAAAGGGCAAGGAGGTTCGCCGCCGGGTCGGGTACATGCCGGACTTCATGGGCGTCTACGACGATCTGAAGGTCTTCGAGTACCTGGAGTTCTTCGCGGCGGCCTTCGGCATCGAGTACCGCAAGCGCAAGGCTATTGTCGACGGCGTGCTGGAGCTGACCGACCTGGTCTCGAAGCAGGATGCCCTGGTCGACAGCCTGTCTCGGGGCATGCAGCAGCGTCTGGGGCTGGCGCGCGTGCTGATCCACGACCCCAAGGTCCTGATCCTGGACGAGCCGGCCAGCGGACTCGACCCGCGGGCGCGGATCGAGATGCGCGAGCTGCTCCGCGAGCTCAAGCGGATGGGCAAGACGATTATGATCTCGAGCCACATCCTCAGCGAGTTGGAGGAAATCTGCGACCGCATCGGCATCATCGAGCACGGCCAGCTTGTCTTCAGCGGGACCATGGAAGAGATTCGGCCGCGGCTGGGCATCCAGAGCAAGGTCCGCGTGAAAGTGCTCGGCGATGAGAGCCGGGCGGTGGAGTTGCTATCGGCCTTGCCCCAGATTCAGAGCGTCGAGCTGATCGGGGCGCAGGCACCTTCGGCCGCTCTGACGCCGGAGGCCGGCGGTTCCACGTTGCTGGTCACGTTCAAAGAGGGCTCGAACTCGGACGGCCTCATCGCGCGAACGCTCGTCAACGCCGGCGTGGACCTGGTCTACCTCCAGCCGGAGCAGCTCAAGCTCGACGACGCCTTCCTGCAACTGACCAAAGGGATCGTGCATTGATCCAAGCGCCTACGTGCCGCAGGACGTGTTATGCCGCCGACACAGACGATCAGTCTCGTGGAGTACCTCAACCCGGTGTGGCTGATGGGACCGTTGGCCGGCAAGGAACTGCGGGTCGCCAGCCGGCGGCGGCGCGGTTATGCCCTGCGCTTCGTGTATGTCCTCGCGCTGGGCACGTTCATCGTGATGGTCTGGGTTGCCGCCGTACAGTTGGCGGGCGGCGGCGCCAGGTCCCGCGCGCAAATGCAGGTCGCCGCCCAGATGATCACCATGGGCATCGTCTGGTTTCAATTCTACGCGGCCCAATTGGTCGCCCTGGTCCTGATGAGCACGACGATCAGCGACGAGGTCCATGGTCGCGCGCTGGGCATCCTCATGACGACGCCGCTGAGCAGCACGGACGTGGTGCTGAACAAGTTCTGCAGCCGGATGGTGCAGATTCTCCTGCTCGTGGCCACGAGTCTGCCGCTGCTGGCCCTCGTCCGGGTCCTCGGCGGGATTCCGTGGGGCTACCTGACGGTGAGCCTGTGTGTGACGGCGGCGACGGTGATCTTCGTGGGTGCCGTCAGTCTCTTCTTCTCCGCCCTGTGCCGGGAAGTTCGTCGGCGTGCTGCGCCGCAGCGGACCCGTCTGGCTCGCGTTGCTCGCATATGTGGTCGCCTTCACCTACGGCGGGTGCTTTCATCCGCTGGCACTCGTGCAGGTGACGATCCTGGTCCTGACCGTCCTGCTGTTTCTCTCGGCGACCGGCTTCTATTTCGGCTTGCGTTGTCGCCGGGCGGCGGAAGCGGTGACCGCGAATCTCGCGTGCGCGGGCGCTCTGTGGTGTGCGGTTCCGGTCCTCGGCGCGGCGGCGGAATTGGGGATGCGCAAGATCGGCGTATGCCAGTTTTCCGCCTTCCTCGTCGTTCCTTTCGTCCAGGCCCTGGCCCTGGTGAGCACCACGCTGGAAGGGTACACCCGCGGCTTCCGCTGGTCCGATTATTCTCTGGAAGGGCCGGACGTCACGCTCTGGATGCTGATCTCGATGGTCGGGTACCTGCTGGTATCTCTGGCGTTCACCTGGCGGGCGGTGCGTGCGTTCCGGCGGCGCATTCTATGACCTGCGCAACGAGAGCTCATGATCGATCGCACCGGTAAGATTTCGGGTATGGTTCTCGATCCGATCTGGCTCGTGGGGCCGATCCTGGACAAAGAGCTCCGCGTGGCCAGCCGGCAGCGCAAGAGCTACATCCTTCGCTTTGCCTACCTCGGCCTATTGACTGTCTTTGTGGCGGGAGTCTGGTTCGTTCTTGCCCCGGGGGATCCCGTGGGGTCGGCCGTCTATCAGGCCTCTCGCATGGGAAGTGCCGGCAGGTACACCGCCATGACCATTGTCTGGTTCCAATTCGCCGCGGCGCAAATCCTCGCGGTCGTGCTGCTGGCGAAGGCCATGGACAAGGAAGTTCGCCAGCGCACACTGCACGTTCTGGCCGTCACTCCCCTCAGTGGCCTGCAGATTGTCTGGGGAAAGCTGGCCGGCGGGTTGCTCCCCATCGTCATGCTGTTGGCGACCAGCCTGCCCTTGCTCGCGATTATCCGCGTTCTGGGAGGCGTGTCCTGGGATTACGTTCTCTCCGGGGTGTGCATCACGTTCACGGCGACGGTGTTCATAGGCGCTCTGGGCCTGGTTCCTTCTGGTCCCTATGGGAGTGCCTTCGTGGCCGTTCTTCCGGGCGTCTGGTACGTGGTCGTGACCCGGTGTATGGATGCTCTGATCGAGTGGCTGGCGCACTTCGTTCCGGCCGTCGGAAAGATCGGCATGCCGGTCCTGCGGCTGATCAATCCGACGGATGTCCTGCTGGTCCGGACCCAGGAGATGCTGGCGGCCCAGCCCAGCGCGAGCCTGTCCGCCTGGTGGCCGGTCCACTGCCTGATTCTGCTTGGCGGCTCCGTCGCGGTCGCGCTGTGGACGGCACGGCACGTCCGCGCCCTAGCGGCCGTAGCGGGTCCCGATCCGGCACGGGAGAACCTGATGCACAGACTCGGAGCATGGACCGCCAGAAGAGGGCGTGGGACCAAAGAGTCGCTCGGTCGCCGCCCTCAACGCGCGACGCCGATCCGCCGTGTGCAGGGTTCGCCGATCGTGTGGAAGGAACTGCTCAAGTCGTGGAAATGGAGGAACAAGCCTCCTCTCGCGCGGTACGCAAGAGCCATAGTGGGCACATTGGTATTCGTCGTTGTTTTGCTCGGACTGGTCGCGATCGCAGAAGGGTCACTTCGGCTCTCTACGATCGTGCCGATGCTGGTGGGCTGGACTTTCAGTCTGCACGGAGGGTTGATCATGGGGCTCGCGGTGGCGGCGGCAGGTGCGATTTCGAGGGAGCGGGAGGCTCGGACGCTGCCGGTCCTGCTGACGATCCCGTGGGATGACCGGGAGATTGTCAGGGACGAAGCGATCGCGGTCTTGCGTCGCGGGCTCTTCTTCTTGGCGCCGCTTTCGGTGTTTACTTCTTTGTTGCTGATTACTGCGCTGGCATTCGTGACGAGGGCTACGGCGCACGCCATCCTCTGGGGAGCCGGGCTCTATCTCATCGGCCTGCTGGGGATTGTGCCATTCCTCGTCGGGCTGGGTCTCTATCTCGGTGTGCGATCGAAGACGATCGCCGGGGCCGCGGCGTGTATGTTCGTCCTGTTGTTCGGCCTGATCCTGGCCGGCGCCGCCACGGTTATCCCGGTGTTCCGCCGAGGCAGCCTGGCCATGCCGCAGAGATGGCTGGCGGCATCCGTGGTGACGACACTTGCGGCTTTTGCCTTGGCCGGGGCCGGATGGATTCTCTTGTGGGCGGCGACGCGGCGGCTCCGACGCAACGTGTTCTGATCAGGTCTCCGATGGCATCAGTTGCGATAGACCGATGGTTGTCCATGACGCGCCTGTGTCGGCCGGACTGGTGGGCCGGACCGATCTTCCGCAAGGAACTGCGCGTCGCCAGCCGCCGGCGGCGCAGTTATCTCCTGCGCTGCGCGTATGTTCTTCTGCTGACGATGTACGTTGCGATGGTCTGGATATCCGCCGTCTCCTTCGCACGCTCGGGGGCGATGTCCCGGGCGCAGATGCAGGTGGCCGCCCACACGATCACGCGGGGCATCGTCTGGTTCCAGTTCTTCGGCGCTCAGGCCGTGGTGCTGATTCTGATGAGCACCGCGATCAGCGAGGAGGTCTATCGCCGGACGCTGGGCGTTCTGATGACCACGCCGCTCAGCAGTCGCCAGGTCGTGACGAACAAATTTCTCAGCCGGTTGTTCCAGGTCCTGCTGCTGGTGGCGACCAGCCTGCCGCTGCTGGCCGTGGTGCGCGTCCTCGGCGGTATTGCGTGGGGCTACGTGATCGTGAGTCTGTGCGTGACGGCCGCTACGGTGATCTTCGTTGGCTCGGTCAGTCTCTTTTTCTCGGCGTTGTGCCGCCGGGCTCATATCGGCCTGGCTTTGAGCCTCTGGAGTCTCGCCTTCGTGTTTGCGGTTGTGCCGACCCTCGGTCATCCGCACGTATGGACGTCGCGGTCGCATCTGGCGCAGCTCGCGGCCACGAACCCTTACGTTTTGCTGAAGCTCTTTCCCAATCTGCCGGCTCCGGGAGCCCCGATCATCGGGGCGAGGACGGTGGTCACGTGCTGCGTTGTGCTGCTGTTGGGAGCGTGGTCGGCCCTGGCCTGCGCCGAGCGGCTGGTCGTGCGCGTGGCCCTGCGGCGGGCCATGGGCGAGCCGGTCCTGCTGGATCGGCTGCGGCGCGGACACTTCCGCAGCCCCGCGACGGACCAGAGGCGCAGGACGCAGCGAACCGGTATCCGGCGCGTCACCGGGCCGCCGTTGATCTGGAAGGAGTTGACCTGCACGCTCTCCCGGCGCGAGACCTTCGTTTCGCACGCGATTCTGGGCGCCGAGATCACGTTGATTCTGATCGCCTACCTGTTTCCGATGATGATGTCTGTTATTCCGTATGAGTTCCTTCATTTGACGTATGTTCTCGGCTTCCTGGGGGCCGCGATGCTTCTCACGATCACGGCGTCGGCCGGCGTGATCAGCACCGAGAGGGAGTCGCGCGCGTGGCCGCTGCTGTTGTTGACACCGCTGACGGATCGGGAGATCCTGCTCGGGAAGTTCGTGGGAGTGCTGCGCCGCTGTGGACCTGTGTGGCTGGTGTTGCTGGCCTATGTCGCCGGGTTCGCCTACGCCCGTTGTTTCCAGCCGCTCGCAATTGCCCAAGTGACGATCATCATTCTGTCCACGCTCCTGTTTCTCACGGCGACGGGCTTCTACTTCGGCTCCCGTTTTCACCGGACGACCGAAGCGGTCACGGCGAACCTCGTGCTGCCCGGCATTCTGTGGTGTGTCTCCCCGCTTCTTGGCGCCGTGGCCGAGGCCGGGCTGAAAGGGGGCTGGAATGGTGGTGAGTCGGTTGCCTATACCTTCATTCCCTTTGCCCAGGCGTTTGCCCTGGTGGCCACCACGCTTGATGGTTACTACGGCGACGTCGGGTGGTTCGGCCACTCCCTGAACGCCGGGGAGGTGACGAAGCTGATGCTGGTCTCGCTGGTGGGATACCTCGTGGTGGCGCTGCTGTTTGCCTGGCGCGCCGTGCGGGGGTTCCGGCGGCGTATGCTATGATGTGTCCGGAGGAAACAGATGACAGGTCATATCGTTAGAAGACTGCACGCTCTCTTCGATCCGGCGTGGCTGACCGGGCCGATCTTTGGCAAGGAGCTCCGGGTCGCCAGCCGCCGGCGGAGACAATACGCGCTGCGGTTTCTGTACATCCTGGCCTTGACGGTGTTCGTGGGCGTCGTCTGGCTCAGTGTCGTGCAATCGGAGGGGAACGCCTCCTTCGTGCAATCCCGCATGGCATCCGCGGGCCAGCAGATTGTCACGACCATCGTGTTCTTCCAGTTCTTTGCCATGCAGATTCTCGCCGTCGTCCTGCTCAGCAGCGCCGTCAGCGACGAGGTCTATCACCGCACGCTGGGCATTCTCATGACGACCCCGATCAACAGTCTTCAGATCGTCATGGGCAAGCTCCTGAGCCGGCTGCTGCAATTGGTCTTGCTGCTGGTCATCTCGCTGCCCATGCTGGCGATCGTGCGTGTTCTGGGCGGTGTGCCGTGGGGCTATCTGCTGTCGAGCCTGTGCATCACGCTGACCGCCGCCATCTTCGCGGGCTCGCTCAGTCTGCTGTTCTCGATCCGCAACCGCCACGCCTACGGCGTGATCATCCGAACCATGTTTACGCTGGCCTGTCTTTACTTTGTCCTGCCGACACTGCTCGGGTTCGCGGGCTACTACCTTTTTTCGCGTGCGGGCGTCAATCTCGGCTCCCGATCGGGGACTATGACCGTGCTCGCTCCGATCGTGGTCAGTCTCAATCCCATCTCCAGCATGGCGGCGATCACCGAGCGAATGTTCTCTCCCCGCGGCCCGGCCCTGTTCTCCCTGCCTTTGCATTGCGGCTTCATGCTCGGTCTTTCCGCTCTCGTGCTCGGCCGGGCGATGGCCGTCGTTCGCCGAGTCGCCCTGCGGCAAGCCGTAGGGCAGCATGAGAGCGAAGGTAAGAAGGTACGAAGGAAAGAGGGTCGGAGCGTCCCAACTTCTCACCCTCTCAAGTCCGCACCTTCCTCCCGCCCGCTATTCTTGCCCCGTCGGGTGGTGGGACCGCCGGTGGTTTGGAAGGAGCTGCGGGCGCCTTTCATTCAAGGGATCGACAGCCGCAACAGCTACATCGGCATGGCGATGGCGATCGTGGCGCTCGTGTTCACGTACTTGTCCCTGGCCCAAGCGAAGAGCCTCAATGAGGATTTTACCCACATCACCTATGTCATGCTGTTCGTTTTTATCGGCGGGCTGGTCAACATCGTCTTCTCGGCGACGCGGATCACTACGGAGAAAGAATCCCAGGCCTGGCCGTTGCTTTTGACCACGCCCCTGAGTGACTGGGACATTCTGTTGGGCAAGGCCGTCAGTGCGTTTCGCCGCTGCCTGCCGATCTGGGCCTTGCTCGCCGGGCACATGCTCCTGTTTACCCTGGCCGGCTATATCCATCCAATCGCCATCTTTCATCTGCTGGCGCTGGTGGCCTGGCTGACGTGCTTCATCACGGGTTCGGGCCTCTACTTCAGTGCCCGCTTCGCCCGGACGACCTCCGCCGTCGTGGCGAGCTTCGCTCTGGTGGTCGGTCTGTGGGTGATTGGCCCAATTCTGGCGGGTGTGATGAGCATGATGGGCGGACAGAAGGACGTGCTCGCCACGTACCTGTTGTGGGTCCACCCGGGGGTCCAGACGCAACTGATCATGACCGGTGCGGCGGGCTCGAACAACGCCCAGGCGTCGTGGGGGTCGCTCCGTTATGCCACTCAGGCCTTGTTTCAATCGGGCCGTGAGGCGATGGGCGTCGGCAGGGTGACGTACATCCTGACCGCTATCGCGGTCGCCTATGTCCTGGCAGGGCTGTTCTTCTTCTGGCGGGCGAAGTGCTGCCTGCGACGGAGAATCTTTTGATTTATAATTTACGATTTTTGATTTATGATTGATACTGGCGAACGACATGATGAACATGGAAACCACGGGTTTGAAATGGCACTGGTGGACGGCGTCCCTGCTACCGCGGCTGACCGGGCCGATCTTCGACAAGGAGATGCGGGTCTCCAGCCGGCGCCGGCGGAACTACGTGCTGCGCTTCCTCTATATCGGCCTCTTTACCTTTCTGGTGGCTTCCGTCTGGCTGGACCGCATCGTGCACAGCACCTCGTCGGTGTACCAGGCCTCGCGCATGGCGTCGGCGGGCCAGGCGATCGTCACGGCCATCCTGTGGTTTCAGTTTCTCGCCGCACAGGTGATCGCGGTGGTCATGCTCAGCACGTCGATCAGCGACGAAATTTACAAGCGGACGCTCGGTGTACTCATGACGACGCCGATCGGCAGCTTCCAGATCGTGATCGGCAAGCTGACGAGCCGGTTGCTGCAAATCGTGCTGCTGCTGGCGATCTCTCTGCCGCTGCTGGCGGTGGTGCGCGTGTTCGGGGGCGTGCCCTGGGATTACCTGCTATGCGGCCTGTGCGTGACCCTGACGACGGTCGCTTTCGTCGGGTCCTTGAGCCTGTTTTTCTCGATCTTCACGCGGCAGGCCTACGCGGCGATCATCCAAACCATCCTGGCGATGGGTCTCCTCTTCGGAGGCATTCCCGTGGTTCTGGCCTTTCTGACGGACCGGATGATCTCGACCAACGCGCTCATGCGCGGGCTTTCCTACATCAATCCATTCGTGGTGATGGTAGGCGCAATGGAGGCGTTGTATACGGCCCGGCCGACGACCTTCTTTGTCTGGCCGCTGCACTGTGTCGTCATGCTGGGTCTGTCGGGCCTGCTGCTACTGCTGGCCATGATCTTCGTCCGCAAGGCCGCTCTGCGCCAGGCCGTGGGGGCCAGTGCCGTCGCTCCGGGGAAACGCCGCACGGGGGGCGGTCTGGCCGTCACTTCGATCCGCCGCGTGCAGGGGCCGCCCGTGCTGTGGAAGGAGCGCAGAGCCCCCTTGTTCGGCAGGCGAAAGCTGCGCCGGATCGCGGAGATCGTTTCCGGCGTGGCGATCCTGGCCCTGCTGCTCTTGACGTACGGACTGTGCTACCGAGCCAAGGTGCTCAAGGACCCGGAGATCCATGTCATGTACGGCGTTGTCTTCTTCAGCGTCGGCATCCTCTTTACCGTGGTCCTGCCGGCCACCTGCATCACCACGGAGAAGGAGTGCCAGACGTGGCCGCTCCTGCTGACGACGACCGTCGGCAACTGGGAGATTCTCTGGGGCAAGTTCGCGGGCGCGGTGCGTCGCTGCCTGCCGGCGTGGGTGCTGCTGTTCGCCCATACCCTCGCGTTTATGGTGCTGCGCATCATTCACCCGATCGCGGTGGTTCACCTGGCGCTCCTGGCGGCCTGGCTGGTGTTCTTCCTGACGAGCACGGGCCTGTACTTCAGCACGCGTCTGCGGCATACGACGACGGCGGTGATTGCCAACCTGGGACTGGCGGCGGGCCTCTGGGCCGTTTTCCCTTTGTTCCTCGCCATCCTGCTGGGAGTGGTGACCAAGACCCATACGGGTGTGATCGAGACGTACATGGATCTGAATCCCTTTGTCCACGCCGGCGTCATTATGAATGCGGCCGCCCATAAAGGGGGTCTTGGGATGTATGACTGGCTGCAAAAAGGGATGGGCAATCTGCCGGACGCGACCGGCTGGATGGTACTGACCTTGGCGGTTTACGTGTCGGTGGGGCTGGTCTTCCTCACGCGGGCGGCGGCGCGGTTGAGACTCAATCCGTTCTGAACATCTTCGCGCGGGGATCATGGCGTCTATCTTGCTACACAATGTCACCAAGGTTTTCGACCGTCACACGACGGCGGTCGCCCACGTGACCCTGGACGTGTGCGACGGCGAGTTCCTGGTTATCGTCGGGCCGAGCGGCTGCGGCAAGACGACGATTTTGCGCCTGATCGCCGGCTCGGAGGTCCCGACCGCCGGTGAGATTCGCATGGCCGACAGGACGCTCGAGGGCGTGTCGCCCAGGGATCGCGACGTCGCGATGGTCTTCCAGGACGGCGTCCTTTATCCTCACCTGACGGTTTATGCCAACCTGGCGTTCCCCCTGCACATGCGGGGACTGCCCCGGGCCCAGGTGCAGCGGCGCGTGAGAACGGTGGTGGAGACCCTGGGTCTCGCAGACCTGTTGGACCGCAAACCGGCGGCCCTGTCGGGCGGTCAGCGGCAGCGCGTGGCCCTGGGCCGGGCCCTGGTGCGCGAGCCGGCGGCGTTCTTGTTCGATGAGCCCCTGAGCAGCTTGGATGCCGGCCTGCGCCTGGCGCTGCGCGAAGAAATCAAGGCCTTGCACCAGAAATTGCACACGACAATGCTGTACGTCACGCACGATCAGTCGGAGGCTATGGCGTTGGGGGATCGCCTCTGTGTGCTCCGGGACGGACAAATCCAGCAGGTGGGCCCGCCGGCCGAAGTCTATGACCGGCCTGCCAACCACTTCGTCGCCGGCTTCTTCGGTACGCCGCCCATGAACTTCCTGACGGGACGGATTCGATGTGCGAATGGGACAAGTCTCGTGGAGTTGGCGGGCGCAACGGTGTCTCCGCCTGCCGGTCTGCCCGCTGGCTTAATTGATGGCGTGGAGCAGGCACTCGTCGTTGGCATCCGGCCGCATGACCTTTCTCTGGAGTCGTTGCCACCGCAGAGCGGTTGTGTGCTTCCAGGCCGTGTCGGCCTGCTGGAGCCATTCGGCTCGCGAACGGATGTCTACGTCGTACTTGCTTGTGGAGAGAAGTGTGTCATCTCCGCGCCGCCGCACATGCAACTCAAGGTCGGGGATGAGGTGCGGGTCTGCATCGATCCAGAGAAACTCCACCTGTTCCGCTCCGACGGCACGGCCCTAAGCGGATCGGGTGGCAGCCTCAAGGCCGAAGGCCTTGGGGATGGTTCGTAGTGTGCCCGTAAGGGCATAGGAACACCTCACGGCGTCGCTACCAGCAGGTCTCGTGAAGTGCTTGTCTTGTGCCCCTTCGCCAGTTATTCTGTCGGACGGTCAATGAGAGCGTATTGCTCGCGGCCGATGGAAAACCACGGGAGGTGCACTTATGAAGTCGCAAAATCACATCAGTCGTTTCCGGGGCGGACTTTTCTCATTGAGCCTGCTGGCCTTGCTGTCCTCTGTTCCAGTTCATGCCGGCGTTGTTCGGCTGCAGAGCAACGCGCTGATCCTTGAGGTCGATGATGCGACGGCGGCGTGGAAGCTCTCGGACACTCGCTCCGCCGTGCAGTGGCCGTCCGAGGGAACGGCAAGTCCGGGCAACGCACCCTGGCTCCAGGGCCGCTTTTCGCGCGCAGCGAGTGAACGCGGGGATTCCATCAAGCTGACGAATGAACAAGGCGGAGCGATTGGCTTTTCCCTGGTGGACGCCGGTCAGGCCCTGGAGCTTCGCTACGAGAAACCCGGCAAGGAGTCGATGCGTGTCCTGAGCGATGCCCTGGCGATAGGCGCAGCGGAGGGCGGCTACGCGATCGTTCCGAGCCGGGAGGGACTGCTGGTGCCTGTCCAGGGCGAGAAAGCGTTCAAACGGACATTCGGCACCTCGGAGTACGAGGGCTGCCACATGAACATGCTGGGGCTGGTGAAGAAGGACTCGGCTCTGATTGTGACGTGGGACGACGCGTATGTCTTTCCCGAACTGGAAAGGAGGGTCTCGGCCGGCAATCCCAATCGGCTGGGGACCACGTTCGAGCTTCGGGGTGGTGCGAACTCGGTGCGCCTGATGCCTCTCGGGAAGGGCGACTGGAATACGGTTGCCCGCGAGTACCGCCGCTATGCCAAGAAACGCGGGTATGCCGTGACGCTGCGGGAGAAGATCCGCCGCGATTCGCGCGTCGAGCTGATGATCGGTGCCCCGGACGCCAAGCTGTGGTCGTGCCTGACCCGCCGGATGAACGAGGAGAGCACGGCGGCGGAGTCGGTCCGAATCCATTGGACGTTTGACGAGGCCGCCAAGGTCGCGGAGCACCTGAAGAACGACGTGAAGATCGAGCGATGTTTCTTCATGGTCGGCGGCTGGACGGAAGGGGGGTACGATGTCCGCCACCCGGACAATCTGCCGGCCAACCCGGAGTGCGGCGGCAACAAGGCCTTGGCGGACGCTGTCAAACGTATCCAGAACCTGGGCTACCTGGCTTGTCTGCACGACAATGTCCAGGACATGTATCGTGACGCGAAGGGCTGGAGTCCGAGCTTCATCGAGAAGAATCGAGATGGCTCATTGATCAAGGGCGGACGTTGGAACGGCGGGCGAGCCTACATGGTCTGTGCCCCGAAGCAACTGGAACTGGCCCAGCGCCCGCAGAACCTCGGCGCGATTCGCGCCTTGTTCGGGCCGTGGAGCTATTTCATCGACACGACCTATGCGGTCGGGCCGCGTGAGTGTTTCGATCCGAACCATCCGATCGGCCGCAACGAGGACATCGCGTGGAAGATTCGCCTGAGCGATTACGCCCGCAACATGTTCGGCATCTTCGGCAGCGAGTGCGGCCGGGAATGGGCGCTGCCCCATAGCGATTTCTTCGAGGGCCTCGTCGGCGTCAGCGGCAACTACTATGCCGGCCTCAAGCCGCAGGAAGAACTGGGGGCCCAGGTGATTCCCTTCTTCGAGATGGTCTACCACGACTGCCAGATCTGCTACGGCAAGTACGGTTACCGCGCCGAGAGCGCCGCCGAAAATGTGGCCCACCACGTCCTGTGCGCCCGCCCCCTGTACTATCATTCCTTTCCCGATCATCTCTATTGGCAGAACAAGCCGGGCGAGCGTCGCGGTGGGAACACGGGGACAACGGATCGTGCGTCCTACACCCGCAGCGACAACGGCTGGGCGGAAGGCCTGCACCCGACCGATGTATTTGTCAAGAATACGCACGAGGTCCTCGGCCCGCTGCACGAGTTGACGGCCTACCATCGACTCCTCGCCTTCGAATATCTCACCGAGGATCGTAGTGTTCGCCGAGCCACTTACGGCGAGGGCGGCCAGGCAGTGAAAGTGACGGTCAACTTCGGCCAGACGCCGGCCGAGATCACCTCCGAGACCGGTGGCCGTACGGTCCTGCCACCCTGGGGCTTCCTCGTGGAATCCTCACGTTTCGTTGCCTTCCATGCTCGTTCCTGGAACGGCCAGGACTACGGCAATGGCGCCCTGTTCACCCTGCGCCCGACGGACAACAAGGACCTGGAAGATTCCGCCAGCATCCGCATCTTCCATGGCTTCGGCCCGGCGAACCTCGGATGGCGTGGCAAGACCTATGAGGTTAAGCGCGAAGAGGTAATCCATCCGGTGGCACTATGACAGCGGAATTCGGATTGACGTGGCTGCTGCGTTTCATCGGCGTCACGACGCTACCCGCCTTCGTGGCGGTGGTGATGCCTCAATCCTGGCTTGTCTACTGGACTAACAGGGCGGCCCCAGGAACCCCGGTAGGAATCCTGTTCACGTATCTGGCCCGCGTGCTGATGGCTATGTATGCCTTCGTGGGGCTGCTGTGTCTTATTCTGTCCACCGACATCCCCCGTTACCTTCCCCTGATCTGGGTCTTTGGTGTCGGAAGCGCTGTTGGCGGCATGGTCGGGTTGATCGCCCTGTTCGCGGCGGTGCCGCCGGACCAGCGGATCGGCTTCTTCTGGGTAGTTTTCGGCGACTTTGCGGAAGCTCTGGCTCAGGGGGTGTTGCTCGTGTGCCTTCTTCTGTGCCTCCCGCTCCGCCCTGGCCATGGTTGAGTCAGGCGTGAGAACACATAAGAGCGACGGAGTAGTTCCCGATGCTCGCGAGCTTTCCGGCACCGCTGTTGATAGGCGGTTCATGCTGTGCCATCATCGTGGCCGACTGCGAAGGGGTACCAGATGGGAAGACCTGGCATGGTGTTCGCGACAGCGTAAGGCTTGGTCTCATCGAGCGGTCAGCGTGGAGGGAGTATGATTGAGCCGGAGCTGCAGAGGCATTTCGGATTTGGCTCTTTTCGAGCGGGGCAAAGAGAAGTCATCACGCGGATCGTGGCCGGTCAGTCCGCCGCCGCGATCTTTCCCACCGGGGCGGGAAAATCGCTCTGCTACCAGCTTCCCGCCATGCTGCTGCCCCACATGACGTTGGTGGTCTCTCCGTTGCTGGCCGTGATGAAAGACCAAGTGGATTTTCTGGTGGGCCGGCAGATTCCCGCGGCGCGCCTCGATTCTACCCTCGCGGCAGAGGAGTCCCATCACATTCTGGCCGCCGCGAAGAATGGAGAATTGAAGATTTTGATGATCTCGGTTGAGCGTCTTCGGAATGAGCGCTTTCAGTCCCATCTCCAGCAAATGAAGATCTCGTTGCTCGTTGTCGATGAAGCCCATTGCATTTCGGAATGGGGCCACAATTTCCGTCCGGAATACCTGAAGCTCCCTGTCTATCGACAAGAATTCGGTATGCCCCAGGTGCTGTTGTTGACGGCCACCGCCACCGAGCCGGTCATCCGGGATATGTGCGCCAAGTTCGAGGTGCCCCGAGAGAATGTCACGGTGACCGGCTTCTATCGGCCCAACCTCTTTCTGCAGGTTACCCCCATCCCGGAATCCCGGAAAGACGCGCACCTGCTCCAGCGCATTCGCGAAGCACCGCAGGCTCCGACCATCGTCTACGTGACGCTGCAAAAAACGGCCCAGTGCGTGACGGAATTCCTCCGCACGAATGGCATCGTCTCTTGTCCGTACCACGCGGGGATGGATTCCGAGGAGCGGGAACGGATTCAGAACCAATTTCTGGCCGGCGAGGTCGATTGCATCGTCGCGACCATCGCCTTTGGCATGGGCATCGACAAGAAAGATATTCGCCGGGTGATCCATTACGATCTGCCGAAGTCCATCGAAAGCTACAGCCAGGAAATCGGGCGGTCCGGCAGAGACGGCGAACCGTCCTTCTGTGAAGTGCTGGGAAATCGAGACAACCTCGGTGTCCTGGAGAACTTCATCTATGGGGACACTCCGGAGAAGGAAGCGGTCAAGAAGCTGCTCCAGATGATTCATCGCCCGCAGGATCGGACCTGGGAAGTCCGGCTGATCGGACTCTCGTATGAACTGGATATCCGGGTCCTGCCCCTCAAGACCCTGCTGGTGTACCTGGACATGGAAGGCATCCTCAAACCCACGTACACCCGATTCGACGACTATGCATTCAAGTACCGGGTGCAACCTGTGGACATCCTCGACAAATTCGAGGGGGAGAGAAGGACGTTTGTCCAGGAGCTTTTGAAGGGGTGCCATACCAAGAAGACCTGGACCTATGTCGATATGCCGGAGATTCTCCGGAGCTATGGCACAGCCGACCGGCAGCGCGTCATAACCGCTCTGGAGTACTTCTCCGAAAAAGGGTGGATTGAGTTGCAGGCTAAACAGGAGGTGGAAGCGTACGAGATTCTGACCCGTGATTTCGACATCGGTGCCTTGAGCGGGAAGATGTACGGACTTTTCACGGCCAGGGAGAGCCAGGAGATCCAGAGAATCCATGCCATGGTGGATTTCTTTGAGAGCGATTCCTGTATCAGTGGGCACCTGGCTCGTTACTTCGGCGACGATATCGCAGGGGATCGGTGCGGACATTGTTCGTTCTGCCGGAGCGGCCGGGCCGCCCTGGCGCAGACGGTGAAGCGGCAGCCCCTCAGCACATTCCATTTCCCCGAAGTGACGAACGAATTCATTCGGATAGCAGGGAATCATCGCTCCGTGTTGAACGCCACGAAATTCCTTTGCGGCATCTCCTCCCCCGCGTTGGTGAAGCTCAACGTGAAGAAACTACCGCCTTTCGGCGTCTTGGAACGGTATCCCTTCCTGGAAGTCAGAAGGTGGGTCAGCGATCATCTGAAAACACGACGATGATGGCACTGTTCACGACTTGCTTGGCCCCGCAAACAGCGGCCGATGGGATTCGGACCCACAATATCTACCTGGGGAAGGCAGCACTCTACCATTGAGCCATGGCCACCACACAGATAAGGCGGAGCCAGGTCTGTGACGTCTCCTCCGTGTTTGTTGACCCTCCCCCCTGGAATAAGTAGAATAGAGCGTAGAACGAAATGGAACGTGAAAGCTCACGGGTGGGGAGCAGGGCATTGAATGATGGACGGGCTCAAGTTGCGAGGTACCGAACGATGAGTACGAAAGAAATGCTTATAAACGAGATCGAAGAAGTCCCGGAGCCCTTCTTGGCCGAGGTGCTCGATTTCGTTCTTTTCCTCAAAGCCAGAATCGCTCGAGAGAAGCTCGATATGGCTATCGTGAGTGAATCCTCTCTATCCAAGGATTGGCTCAAGCCCGAGGAGGACCAGGCGTGGCAAGATTTGTGAAAGGAGACGTTGTCGTCATCCCGTTTCCCTTCTCCGACTTGAGTCAATCGAAACGCCGGCCGGCTCTCGTCATTGCCGCGCTGGAAGGAGACGACGTCATCCTTTGCCAGTTGACGAGTAAGACCATCAGAGATACCTACGCCCTCCCCATCGACGATTCGGATTTCACATCGGGAAGTCTCAAACAACCCGGCAATATCAGACCCAATCGGCTGTTCACGGCAGACAACCACATTATCCTGTACCGGATAGGCAGCCTCACCAAAGAGAAGCTGGGCCAAGTCATTGAGAGACTGGTCGAAATCCTCAGGAGTTGAAGCCAGCCACACGACGGCATTCGAGGCTGGGCGGGAACAGCGGCCGATGGGATTCGGACCCACAACATCTACCTTGGGAAGGTAGCACTCTACCATTGAGCTACGGCCGCGTATAACCTTGTTCGACTGTCATTCTATGGCCCGGACCTCCGGCTGTCAACGGGAAAAACGGCCTCCTTGAAAGCTGGGTAGTTTCCGGTGTCCGCGGGTGGGCCGGTTCCTTTGTGTGCGCCATCCCTGAGACCGCCACCCGCTTCGGGGATGATTTCTTCTCGGCTTTATGGTATGCTCGTACATCAGCCTTGCTGGGACGGCCTGGGGGCGCTCTTGGATGGAACGAAGCCGACGGGGATGTGGATAGCCACCCCCTCGGCGCAGCAGATACAGACGGAATATGGCACGGAAATTCACACTCCAGTCGCGGACGGCGGCGGGGGAGATCGATTTCGGGGCGGACCTGAACCCGGAGCAATTGGCGGTGGCCACGGCCCCGGGGGGACCGATGCTGGTCGTGGCGGGCGCCGGCAGCGGCAAGACGCGGGCGTTGACGTATCGTCTGGCGTGGCTGGTGCACCATGGCGTGGACCCGGGACGGATCATGCTGGTTACGTTCACGAACCGGGCGGCCCGTGAGATGCTCAACCGGGTCGAACTGCTGGTCAAGCAGAAGACCCGCGACCTCTGGGGCGGTACGTTTCACCACATCGCTAACCGCATCCTCCGCACGCACGGCAAGCGGCTCGGCATCTCGCCGGACTTCACCATCCTCGACCGCGAGGACGCCAAGGACCTGCTGGCCTCGTGCATCCAGGAGGCGGGCGTCGATATTCGCGAGCGGCGGTTTCCCCAGAAGAACGTCCTGGCGGCGATCTCCAGCTTCATTCAGAACACGCTGGAGCCGCTGCCGGAGGTCATCAGCAAGCGGTTTCCCATGTTCCTCCAGGAGATCGACGGCATCGAGCGGGTGCTCGTGCTCTACACGGAAAAGAAGCGGCTGCGGCAGCTTCTGGACTTCGACGATCTGCTCAGCGCCTGGCTGCGGCTGATGATGGATCATGCGGAGGTCCGCGAAATGCTCGCCGGTCAGTTCCAGCATATTCTTGTGGACGAGTATCAGGACACCAACGCCATCCAGGGTGCGATCGTCGATCTGCTCGCCTCGAAGCACCGCAACCTGACGGCGGTCGGCGACGACTCGCAGTCGATCTACAGCTTCCGCGGGGCGAGCTTCGAGAACATCATCACGTTCAAGCAGCGATATCCGGATGCCAAGGAGTACAAGCTCGAAACCAACTACCGCTCCGTGCCGGAGATTCTGACCTTGGCCAACGCGAGCATCGCCCAGAACAGCCGCCGGCTGCCGAAGAACCTCAAGGCGATTCGTACCTCCGGTCTCAAGCCCGCGATCGTGGCTTGCCAGGACCATTTCACGCAATCCCGGTTCATCGCGGAGTACGTGCTGCACCTGCTTGACCAGGGCCGCACGCTGAACGATATCGCGGTTCTCTACCGCAGCCATTGGCACTCGCTGGAGATTCAGTTGGAGTTTCAACGCCGCAATATTCCCTTCCACATCCGGGGCGGCCTGCGCTTCTTCGAGCAGGCGCACATGAAGGACATCCTCTGCTACCTTCGCGTCCTGCAGAACCCCAACGATGAGCTGGCTTGGCTGCGCCTGCTCAAGATGCTGCCCCGCGTCGGCAGCGCCATCTCCCGGCGGGTCTGGCAGCACATCAGCAGTGCCGCCGATCCATTCAACGAGGTTCTGGGTATCGAGACGGCCAGCCTCCTGCCCACGAGCGCCCAACCTTTCTTTCAGGAGTTCGTCGGCCTGCTCAAGGAATCGCGCGAGATCGACTCCCCGGCGGAGGTCATCGACCTAGCCAACAAGCGGTTCTACGACGATTACCTCGTCTCGCACTACGACAACGCCGCGATGCGGCGGGAGGACATCCGCGCCCTGGCGAACTTCGCCGGCCAGTACAAGAACGTGGAGGCCTTCCTGGCCGATGTCTCGCTGGCAGGCGAATTCTCCGGCGAGACCTGCGTCGAAGGACCGGTCGAGCAGGAGTTCGTCATCCTCAGCACGGTCCACCAGGCGAAGGGCCTGGAGTGGCCGGTCGTCTTTATCCCCTGGCTGGCCGACGGCCGCTTCCCGACCGATATGGCGATGAATAAGGACGAGGACCTCGAGGAGGAACGTCGCGTCTTCCACGTCGCGGTCACCCGCGCGCGGGATGAGCTGTATCTGGTGCTGCCGCAAGTCTACCGCAATCGCGGCGGCAATCTCATCATGATGAAGCCCAGCCGCTTTCTGACGGAATTAGCCAAAGACCTCACCGAGCCCATGGAGCTCGAAGAAGGCCTCCCGCACCTGATCGCCGGCGCCGAACGCGGCCTGTTGCCGGCGCCTCAAGAAATGCCGCCAACGGAGAAGATGATCAGAGTGGAAGACAATGACGACGCACGAATTTGACGGGCGCGAATACGAGCAGGCCTCGATCCACCAGAAGGAGTGAGGGGCAACTCTTATTGCGGGACTCCGCCTCCAGGGGACTGAGCACGTCCTCGATCTGGGCTGCGGCGACGGCGTGCTCACCAGCCAGATTGCGGATCTTCTCCCTCAAGGACAGGTCACAAGCACCGACAGCCAGCGGGGCATGATCGAGGCGGCACAGCCAAAGGTGAGGGGAAACCTCCGCTTCATTTTGATGGACATCAACGACCTCGACTTCCGCGCGGAGTTCGATGTCATCTTCTCGAATGCCACGCTTCATTGGGTGAAAGACCACCGGCGGTTGTACGAGAACGTGGGCCGTTCCCTGCGTCCGGGCGGGCGTGTTCGCTTCAGTTTCGCCGGCGACGGAAACTGTTCGCACTTCATCAAGGTGATTCGGGAAGCGATGTCGCAGCCGGCGTTCTCCCCGCACTTCGCGGATTTCCCGTGGCCCTGGTACATGCCCGTCATAGACGAATATACGGCTCTGGTGGAGACGAGCGGGCTGCAGGGTGTCCACGTCTGGGGTGAGAACGCGGACCGATTCTTTGCGGATGCGGACGCGATGATTCGCTGGATCGATCAACCGAGCCTCGTTCCTTTTCTCCCGCGTGTCCCCCAGGAGCAGAGGAAGGAGTTCCGTGATTACGTGGTCACCCGAATGATCGAGGAAACAAAACAAAGCGACGGCCGCTGCTTCGAGACCTTCCGCCGAATCAATGTGTCCGCCCACAAATGAGGACGGCTCGCCGAGTAGCCGCTGCAAGCCATTTCCCCTTGCGAGATGCTTCTCACGAACACAATGGTTATATTGTCTGGGGCTTGCAAGAGTGGTGAGTAAGCGGTAATCTATCATCTGAGGGCAGGCCGTATGAACCTGATATTCGAATGGGATGAGAACAAGGCGCGGATGAACGTGCAAAAGCACAACGTCCGCTTCGACGAAGCGCGTACTTTGTTCAACGATCCGCGATTGCTTACGTATCCTGATGAGTACCACTCAGAGGCTGAAGACAGGTACATCAGTATTGGTCAGTCTGTTCGCAATCGAGTGTTGCTCGCTGTGCACACGGAGCGAGAAGAAGCGGAAGACACATTGATTGTTCGCATTATCAGTTGCCGCAAAGCCACGGCATCGGAACGACAGGCATATGAAGAAAGCGACGAATAACTCCAAAGGCAAGACGGAATCGGTGGAAATGCTCCCGGAATACAACTTCAAGGGCAAGAAGGGCGTGCGTGGGAAGTACTATCGAGCCTATCGCAGAGGCCACACCGTGAGGATTCATCGGGCGGATGGTACGGTGAGCGTACGGCACTTCACGTTAGAGGAGGGGGCCGTCATGCTCGAACCCGATGTGCGGGAGTACTTTCCGACATCGGAGAGCGTCAATCAGGTCCTACGATCCCTGATAACGTTGATTCCGAAAAGCCGACGGAGAAGGTAACAGCGAAGCGTCGAAGAGGAACCGCAGGGTCCTGAGGGGGTCAGAAGAACAGCCGCTTGAACCAGTGGACAAACGCGAGGGCTTCGACGGAATCGACCCCGAAGTACTTGGCTGTGATAGCGGTCCCAAAAGGCAGCCCGGGCGTCTCTTGCCATGCGAGCCAGGTGTGAATACCTGCCTTGCAGGCGTCTTTGTCCGGGAACCTCGCACCAAGCTCCTTGGCGCGTTGGGTCACCTCGCGAGCGTAGTCCCAGCACCCGTCGCCGGGCGGCACGAGCCTGGCAAGGAAGTCCTCAAGCTGGCCGTGACTCTGGTTGTCGGGCATAAGCCACACTCCGACTTTCCAGTCTGCATATATGCCGGGAACGACAATGCCGGATGCGTCGGGTGCCACGGGGAGCACCACGCCCACTCGGTCCAACCCTTCTTTCACTTGAATCCACCGATGATGAATATCGGTATTCGCATCCACCATGACGCCGAGACGTTCATACGATTTGGCCGACAGCCCGAGGGAGGCAACGACTGATTCGAAACCTTTGCAGTCATGTACGTGTGGTAACAACGCAGTCGCGTCAGCCCAGTTGATGCCGTGTCTCTTCATCAAGTGGAGAACGCAATGCTGGTCATCCGAGCCTTCCACGAGAAGTCTGTATCGCGAATCTTCGCGTATCATCCCCTCATCTCCACATGTTGCTCAGCGGCGATGGAGATCTCTTCGGGACCATAGGCAACCGTTTTGGAGCGTTCGCTGTCCACCCGGTGCATCCGTACACCTCGGCACAACTCGGGTTGCGTGTTCGCCAGCCACGCCAGGCTTCTCACACAATCAAGACTGTGCGTCGTCGCAAACACCTGCACGTCCAAGCGCTCGGCCGTCTCGATTAGCGCGCGCCACACATCCGCCATGACGGAGTGATGCAGCCCGGTGTCAATCTCGTCGATCATGACGAAACCATGCCGAGATCGGCTCACGGCAACCGCGAGAGCAAGTATGTGCCTGACTCCGTCGCCGAGAGTGCCAAGTGGCATTCGGTTCTCAACACCACTGAGACGCACATAGATTCCCTCCAGGGAGGAACTATACGCGGATCGCGTGGGCACGAACGCAATCCTCTCAATTCGCGGCTCCAGGATGCGCAGGCTCTCCGTGACTCTCGGTTCCTCATCCGTCAAAGCGATCTCGCCCCAAAACTCGCGAAGCTTCTCGGCATCTGGAGTCTCGGCTCTTACCAAGCTCACGGGCCTCTCTTCGGGGCTCGTTTTCGGCCTTCGCTGGCGCACCTCATCGAGAGGGACAGCGCCTGATGGCATCATCGGAACATGTTGAGACCTCCCGCCACTCCTGCTGTGTTCGATGTCAAGCCACGAGTCGATAAGACCCAGCGTCTCAAACCGTTCTCTAGTTGAGCGGTCGCCGATCTCATCCACCTTGCAGGTCAGCCAAAGCTTGTTTCCCGATTCGGTACCTGAGATCCGGAATCTCTGCCCCGGGTCGTAGACGTGGCCGTAGAAGAGATGCGAGACGTCAGCGTATTGACCGGGCTTGTCTTGCTGCGCCGGCACGTACATTTCCCCCCGACGAATGGGCGAGCCGATCACCGCCGCTGCACTATCGGCCGCAAGAAGTATCTCTGCTGCTTCAAGAACGGTGGTCTTGCCGCTGTTATTGCGTCCGACAAAGAGATTCACGCAACCAAGATCCTCGACGGTATACTGGCTGAACGCTCGGAACCCTTCAATCTGAAGAACGCTTAGCATAGTGAGCCACCCTTAGCACAGGTCATAAGACCTCTCATGATAGGCCCCGTTTCGAGCCCCAGCAACAGAAAAGCATCCTCCGATTGCGTCAGTGTAAAGGATGGCACGCAGTGGTTTGTGGTTTGCATGGCGGCAACAACGCGGCGCAGTCTCTGTGCGACTGGCTACGGGGCTGCAACTCTTTGAGGGAATTTTGCGTCATCGGTCCCATATAAAAACGGGCTTCAGTTCGGGTGGGTGGGCACGCGCAAAAAGGTCGCGGGCGGGACGGTTTTTGTTCGGTTTTTGTTTGGGTTTTTTCAAGGGGGCGGCCGATAGGGTGAGCGTCGGTAGGACAACCGTTGGAAAAACGAATCGAGTTCAGGGTGCCAAGGATGGATATGTACCGAATCAGACGGATCGAGCCGCTGTGCAAATTCGGGCCGGGGGGCGAGTACCTTTCGGTGTGGCCGCCGGGACGGGTCGAGGAAGATGACCTGTCGGCGGGGCATCTGACCCGCCTGCTGGCGTCGCTCGCCGAGATCGTCGGAGTGCTTTCCGGGACCCGATGTGTCCAGGCGTCTACGCTGGCAATGTCCAATAACAAGCCCGCTGTCACTCCTAAGGAGACCACGTTGGATGCGGCCGCGCGACGCAGATCTCATCGACGGTTTGACCCCGAAACAGCTTCAAGTGCTCCGGCACATCGCCGCTTTCCACGGGAGCCAATGCTATTCCCCGACGATAGCCGAGCTGGCGCGCCAGTTGAGCCTCAGCCGCAGCACCGTGTTCGAGCACCTCGCCGAGCTGCAAAGAAAATCGTTGCTCTCGACCTGCCCGGGCAGGGCTCGCTCTTTGCGGTTGACGCCCCAAGGGCGAAGACTGCTTAGGAACACCCGGGCCCAGGCCGTGGACGACGAGGAGACGCCGCACAGGGGTGTGCCGCTGCTGGGACAGGTGGCAGCGGGCTTGCCCGTGGAGGCGGTGGAGAATCGGGACACTTTGTCGCTGGGATCGTGCTTCGGGACGGGCGACGAGCTATTTGCCCTGCAGGTCCGCGGCGACAGCATGATCGAAGAGAACATCCAGCCGGGCGATTACGTGATCTGCCGCCGGGCCGAGACGGCGCGGAACGGTCAGCTCGTCGTCGCTCTGGTCAATGAAGGCCAGGCCACGCTCAAACGATTCTACCGGGAGCAGGACCGGGCCCGTCTTCAGCCCGCCAATTCCGATTACGCGCCCATCTACTCGGACGACTGCCGGATCAACGCGGTGGTCGTCGGCCTCCTGCGGAAGCTGTGACTTGAGCAGCACTCGAGGAGGCGTCTGCTCAGCATGGTAATTCCCCGGCGTGAGCCAGGTGTTTCACTTCGCACGGCATGACACACGTGCCTCGGAGTGACCCGACATTGCGCTTGCAAAATGCGCTCCCGGCGGGACAATAGAAACGTTGGGTCGTTGCAGTCCTCGATCCGCCCGCCTTCGGAAGAGGGAATGCCACCCGTAGTGAAAAGACTCGATGACAGTACGGAACAGGGGTAAGTAATGCACAGACGAGAAGCTTCGGTGAGAGAGTGTCGTGTGGTACGGATGGGGGTCGTATTGGCATTGGCATTTATGAGTGCGGGCTCGGTGCGTGCGGACAACTGGCCGCGCTTTCGCGGGCCGAACGGGCAGGGGATCAGTGATGCCAAGATGATTCCCGCCAAATGGTCGCCGTCGGAGTACAACTGGAAGATCGAGCTGCCGGGCGGGGGACATTCCTCGCCGGCCGTGTGGGACGATAAAGTCTTTGTTACCTGCGCCGACGAGAAGGCCCAGAAGGGCATCCTCCTGTGCCTGCGTGCCGCGGACGGGCGGGAGGTCTGGCGCAAGGAGTACGGCTTAGACAAAGTCCGCATGAACACGCTGAACAACTACGCGGCGGCGACGCCGGCTCTCGATGCCGAGCACGTTTATCTGTTTTGGCCGGGAGCAGATGAGACCACGCTGGCGGCGCTGACGCAGGACGGCCGGGAGGTCTGGACCAGGAAATTGCCCGGCAACCGGACGCAGCATGGCATGGGCAGTTCGCCGGTGGTCGTGGGGGAGTACGTGATTATCACGCGCGAGCAGGATCAAAAGAGCGGCGGCAATATCGCGGGCACCTGGTTCGGCGTGGATCGCAAGACCGGACGGATTCAATGGCGCTATGAGCATCCGCAGAACGCGAATGCTTCGTACTCGACGCCGTGCGTCTATCGGGATAAGCAGGGCCGCGAGGAGCTGGTCTTCACGAGCAACTCCCACGGCTTGGCCGCGCTCGATCCGAGTACGGGCAAGCTGCTATGGAAGACCCCGGCGGCTTTGCCGGCCCGCGTGGTCAGTTCGCCGGTGCTGGCCGGCGATCTGGTGATCGGAACCTGCGGGGAGGGGGGCCGAGGCCTCCGACTGGCCGCGATCAAGCCGCCCGAGACGGCCTCGTCGGAGGCAAAAGAGGTCTACAGCTTGAAGAGTAACGTGGTGCCTTACGTGCCGACATCGGTCGTGCGTGATGAGTACTTCTTCGGTTTCCACGATGGCGGCGTGGTCTCGTGCTTCCGTATCGCCACGGGCGAAGCGCTCTGGAGCCAGAAGCCCGCCGGCCGGTTCTTCGGCTCGCCGGTCTGCGTTGACGGCAAGCTCTATTGCATTACGGTTGATGGTGACGTCGTCGTGCTCCGGGCCGGTCCGAAGTACGAGTTGTTGGGAGTGAATCCCCTCGGTGAGAAGAGCCACGCGACGCCGGCGGTCGCCAACGGGCGCATGTTCCTGCGGACCTTCTCTCATCTGATCTGCATTGGCGGGGCGAAGGAGTAGGACATACCGTGGCAAAGCCCCTCGTGTTCTTCGTCATAGTTCTGGCTGTCGCGTTGCCACCTTACGCCTGTCATGGGCAAAGCCCTGCGGCCGGTGGGCCCGTGACGCGCAGCCGTGCCGAGATCGAGAGCTTGATCGAAAAGGTGGGCAAGACGCCGCCCGACTGGTGGGATTCGACGCCGTTGACCTACCCGCCGACTCTCGATCTGAATTGGCCGATGCGGGCGGAGGGGCCGTGGGATGCGCGAAAGAACGTCGGGCAGTATATTTGGGACGTTATCAATCCGAATCCCGGCCGCTGGAAAGAAGGCATCAAGCTGGTGAATTACCTGATGATCCGGCAGAAGGACGATCCGGAGAAGCTGGTCCGCGCGATGGAGACCCTGGGCCACATGTACCACAACCTGATGGAGGACTGGGCCCGCGCGGTCTTCTGGTGGCGGATGTGCGAGCGGCACGGCGGCTATGTGGACTTGGTCGGCCTGGCGCATTGCTACTGGAAATTGGGCAGCAAGGAAATGGCGGTGGAGGTGCTCACGGAGGTCGGGCCCGACGACACGCGTCACGGGGCGGTGATCAAACTGTGGGCGGACATGGGCGAATTCGATAAGGCCCTGGCGCTGGCCCAGCAAAAGGCAGCGGACGGCATGGCCACGATCGCCTACCTGACGGCGGGAGACACCTGCCGCCTGGCCGGCCGCTACCAGGAGGCGATGGCCTGGTATCGGAAGGTGCTGACCGTCAGAGAGGACCTCGGCCGGGAAGGCGACATCAAGAAAGACCGGGAGCGGGCGCAGGCCAGTATTCAGGCGATTCAGCTCTTCGACACCCTGGAGGTGACCGAGGTCGCCGACGGCGTGTACACGGCCAACAGCATTGCGTACGCGGGGCCTTTGCACGTCCAAGTCACCGTCAAGGGCGGGCGGATCGAATCCGTTCGCGTCACCGAGCATGCGGAAAAGCAGTTCTATTCCGCCCTCACGGATACGCCGAGCCAGATTGTGAGAAAGCAGAGTGTCAAGGGCGTGGACGCGGTCACCGGAGCGACGATGACTTCGGAAGCGATTATCAACGCGACGGCCAAGGCCCTTGCCGGCGGCATGCAGAAAAAGGCGAAGTAACGGGCGCGGCACGTAGGGGCGGCGGATGCGGCTGAATCTGTTTCGCAAACCCAAGGATACATCCGGACGGCTCGGGCGGATTCTCCAGACCCTGGGCCCGACCTGGGCGGGCTCACCCATTCGTCGCGTTGCGCAAGTGCTGAGCCTGACGGCTTTCCTGATCCTGTTCTTCTATGTGTGCTGGCCCTATGGATCGAGGCAGTACGCGGAAGCGTTTCGTGCGAAAGAGATCCTTGCTGCCGAGTTGTTTCTCCTGCTGGACCCTTTAGTGAGTATCTCGACCGCCCTCGCGGCCCGGGTGTTCGTCTGGTCTCTGCCGGTGGCGGGACTCGCCATTTTCGTATGTGTGCTCTTTCCTCGCGCGTTCTGCGGGTACGTATGTCCTTTGGGGACGCTGTTGGATGGATTCGACTGTCTCATCGGCCGCAGGGCGAGGCGTTTCGAGCTCAAGCGGGAAGGCTGGTGGATCAACATCAGGTACTTCTTGTTGACGGGTGTGCTGGTCGCGGCGGTCTTCGGCGTCTTGCTGTCGGGATTCTGCGCCGCGCTTCCGGTGCTGACCCGGGCTATGCTTCTTCTACTCGCCCCTGTGCAGACAGGGCTTCTGAAAGGCTGGTATCTGGTCCCGCCGGCGAACTTCGGTCATCTTCTCTCGATCCTGCTGGCGGTGCCGATCTTCTGCCTGGGATTTCTGGGACGGCGGTTCTGGTGCTGCTACGTGTGTCCCACGGGGGCCCTGTTCTCCGTCTGCAACAGGATGCGGCTCAGCGAGCGGAGAGTGACCGAGGCTTGCGTGAAGTGCGGGCGGTGCGTGAAGACGTGTTCGTTCGCCGCGATCGACGAGGATTTCTCGACGCGGTTTCGGAACTGCACGTTCTGTCAAAGCTGCGCCGGGGTCTGTCCGGCGGGAGCCATCGAGTTCACGTCGCGCTGGAGCCGGAGCGACGCCGTGCCACTGACGCAGGGGGTCGCGCCGGAGGAAGCGGTCTCACGCCGCGGCCTTTTGGCAGGGCTGGGCGTCGCGTCGGTGGCCGGTGTCGGCACATCGCTGGCCGTGGGGAGTGCTTCCGCGGCGGAGAGTGGCGCGCCGCCGATTCGGCCGCCGGGCAGCGTGCCGGAGGACCAGTTCCTGCAGTTGTGCATCCGGTGCGGCCAGTGCATCAAGGTCTGCCCCAACAACGTTCTACAGCCGGCCGGGCTCGAGCATGGTTTCAACGGTCTGTGGACGCCGTGCGTTGTCGCGGATTGGTCGGGGTGCGAGCCGAGTTGCAGCAACTGTGGGCAGGTCTGCCCGACGGGGGCGGTCCGGGCTCTGACCCTGGAGGACAAGCGCGCCGCACGGATCGGTTTGGCGCAGGTGGACCAGAGAATCTGTCTGCCGCATGCGGGGCAAGGGGCGTGCCAGTTGTGTGTTGATGAGTGCCGCATGGCCGCCTACAATGCCATCGAGTTCCTTCGCGTCGGCGGCGAAGTGAACGAGAAAGGCGAGCCGGTCGATGACAGCGGATGTCTGGCTCCGGTGGTGCGGGAGGACCGGTGTATCGGGTGCGGTCTGTGCCAGATGCGCTGCCACGCGATCAACGTCAAGGCCGAGAAGCGGCTGAGAAGCTCCGCGATCCGGGTGGTGGCGGGAGAAGGCAAGGAGGATCGCCTTCAAAGCGGGTCGTACGTCGTTCTCCGCGAGGAGCGTGCCAGGCGGAAAAGGGATGAGGAAAAGACGCGTTCGCCCCAGAACAATGCCGGGAGCGAATATCTGCCGGGCTTTCTAAAATAGCGAGTGAAAGGAGGTATTCGATGGCACTGGTGGCTTGTCCGGAATGCGGGCGGGAAGTCTCCGACCAGGCGCTGGCCTGTCCGCAGTGCGGGTATCCGATGCGGAGTGGGTACGGATACGAATACCGTTCCGAGCGGCAGCTCTTCGGTCTGCCGTTGGTGCATATCGTCTCAGGGGATCGGATCGATTCTGTTACGGGCAGGCCGCGCGTGGCCAAGGGAATCATCGCCATCGGTCCCATCGCGATCGGCGGCCTGGCGCTCGGGGGATCGGCATTCGGCGTAGTCAGCTTCGGCGGTGCGGCCCTGGGGTTGGTTGCGATCGGCGGGGTGGCCATCGGTGCGCTGTTGGCGCTGGGCGGCATGGCGATTGGCCTAGTGGCCCTCGGCGGCGGTGCCATCGGGTACTACGCTTTCGGAGGTTGGGCTCTTGGTGTGCATGCCCTCGGCGGCAACACGCAAGATCCCAACGCGGTGGAGTTCTTCCGAAATTGGTTCCATCTTTATGGTGGTAGCCGGTGACGACCATGCCAGGAGGCGCAGGCTAAGCGGCTGGACGAGCGATTAGCCGCCGCCGTCTCTTCGGCTCATCCGACGCGCCGCGACGGCGGCAGCCGGACGCGCACCATCGCCGATTCCTCGACGATGTCCCTCTGCACGCGGCCCTGCCCGGCTCTGAAGTAGACGTAGGTGCTCGTTTGCGACGGTCCCAGAGAGATGACGTCCCCGTGCTCCAGGACGACGCCGGCGCCGTTGGGGTCCACCCGCGTTTCGTTGACGAAGGTTCCGCACGTGCTGTGCAGGTCGAGCAGGACGTGCCGGACGCCGAGACTGCCGGCGCGGCGCACTACTTTGGCGTGCGTCCGGGAAACCTCACGCGGCACGAAGTACAGCGTGTCCACGGCATGGTAATCCGGCTGCTCCCGCGACGGACTTTCGAGGATCGTAGGCGGTCGGCCGAGCACAATGTCATGCCCGTTCAAGGGAACGATCCCGACAGTGGAGGGGCCGGTGCCCAGGAGGTACTCGCCGGGGTCGAGCCGCGCCAGGGCCGCCGTCATCCGGTGCACCCGCGCCGTCGCGTCCATGCTCATGATGAACTCGATTTCCTTGAGACGCGAATGTCGAATGAGCCGATCGATCTCCAAGAGGATCGAATCCGTGTCGTCCATGTTGTCCCTACCTCCAAGACTCGCCGGGGCCCGGCAGGCGGCAGCGCCGGCGGAGCCGCCGTAACTTTGCCAAAATCATTCTGTCTCAAAATGTCGCAGGAACAAAAGAACCTTTATGGGGATGCGCTCCGGACGGGACCCTCTCCTCTCTCCCGGCGGGAGTCCCTTCACCGTGAGCTGCTCCAACCATCCATTCCCACAGTATAGCTTACCCGCGGGGATTTGTCAAGCTCGATCTCCCGCGTCCTGTCCCCGGCGGAAGGCCTTGGATTTATGATTTATGATTTACGATTTGTGATTTTCTCCGTGGCCTCAGTGCTCCGTGGTTAGCTATCGGTAGTCGGTAGCCGGTAGTCGGTTGTTTTGACAGCCGAGGGCGGCCGTCCTACATGGTTTGTTCGCGTCGTTCGCGTGGTTCGCGGTTCAGAAATCAGTCGGCGGTAACCTGTAGCCGATAATCGGCCCGGCCTACGGCCTGCCGTCCTCTGTCGTCCGTCGTCCGGCCTCCAGCCTCCGGCCTACGGTCTCCAGCCTGCCATGAATATTTCTGCGGGATTTCGGGTTTTTGCGTCAACAGAGGGCCGTCGAGAAACGTCTTCTTATGGTGAAATGATCTTGTCAGGCTGTAGGCTGTAGCCTCTGGATTGATGGTTGAGACCAGGAGCGGCCAGGGGTCGATCCGCTGGCGGATGGCGGATTCCGAGAGGCCCACAGCCGGGATACTCCAGCATCCCACTATTCTATCATTTCACCATTCCCATCCCCTCGGTGGTGGGTGGGACGCGAGGCAAATGCGCGAAACGAACCCAATTTCAGAAGGAGTTTCAAGTGTTAAGCAGGACCAGCCGGCGGTTGGGTCTTCAGGCCTTCCTACTTCGAACTTCACACGTCCGACGGGCTACCGGCGGGACTTCTTGTACAAACAAACCCAATTTGGTGGGGTCAAATGTGCAAAACGAAGCCAATTTCCGGTGGGGCCGGGTGGGACGGGGTCCCAGGGGCGGGGCACGCGGGGCGAAACGTGCAAAACGAAGCCAATCTCCGTCTCTCGGACCGGTGCGAGGGGGGGGCGGAATCCGCCCCCGGATGCCGGCGGCGCCCCTGGCAGCAGTTTCTCTTGACGGGCGTGGACTCGATCTGGTACCATCATCGACATAGGGAATCGACGTTCCGTACACATTGCGGATGTATCTGATGACACAGGGAGGAATCAGGAGCTTCACACGATACCCCTTAGGGGCGAGTGATTATTCGCCCCTACTGTGCCAAACCGACAAACGCTGCCAGAAATATGGTTTTCTGGTGTGTAACCGAAGATCTGGATCGCTGTGATCCGGGTCCCATTGAGGAAGGAGGCAGTTCCATGAAGAGGGGATTCGTCTATCTCATTTCCATTGCGCTGGTGCTCGGCTGGTCCGGACCTGTCGTTTGGGGCCAGGCGAACCAGCTCCTGAACCCGGAGTTTGACAGCGGTCTCACCTCCTGGGGCCTGTACGGGGGGGCGGGGTTCACGGTGAGCGCGGTGACGGGGGCCCACCTGTCGGGCAACAACGCCGCTCTGATGGACGTGACCGATGCTTCCGTGGCCAGCGTTGGGATCTCGCAGGGGAATCTCAAGTTCGAGAAGGGCAAGATCTACCCGGTTGGCGTGACGGCCAAGGCCGACAAGGATCGGGAAATGATCATCCTGATCCAGTTGTACAAGCCCGAAGGCCCCACCTGGACCGACATTGTGCTCGAACACGTTTCCCTCACCACCAAGCCGCAGACATTCCTTTTTCCGTATACCCACAACGACGACAGCATGGCCGACCACCCGGCGTGGGTGGCAACGATGTACCTCATGCTCAAGGGCCAGTGGTGGCCGATGACCAACGACACGATCCCCTCCAAGGTCTGGGTGGACCGCGTGCACGTGGGGGAGGCGCCGCCGCTGGTGGACAGCACCATCCGCACCGCGTATGCGCCCGTACCCCCCGACGGCGCCACGGTGGACCAGACGGCCGCCGTCCTCGAATGGCGGCGGAGCGATTTTGCGGCCGCGCACAAGGTGTATTTTGGCGAGGACGCCGAGGCGGTCCGCGCCGGTACGGTGGCGCCCATGACCGTGACGACGGAGCGTCTCACCATGGGGTTCACCCCGCCGTACGCGACGGGCCTGACGGCCGGTCGTACCTACTACTGGCGCGTGGATGAGGTTAACGATACGAATCCCAAGAGCCCCTGGAAGGGCGATGTCTGGAGCTTCCTGGTCCGTCCCCTCACGGCGTGGAGACCGGTCCCGGCGGACGGCTCGAAGTTTGTCGATCCGAGCCAGAACCTGAGCTGGCAGCCGGGGATGGGCGTCTTATTCCACACCGTCTACTTCGGGGACAGTGCCGAACAGGTGGAGGCCGCCACTACAGGCGGCTGGATGACGATGGACCCGTTGCGGGACCCCGGCCCGCGGCAACCCAACAAGACCTATTACTGGCGGGTGGACGAGTTCACCGGACTGGTCACGAATAAGGGGCCGGTCTGGAGCTTTACCACGGTTGGTCCCGGCGGGGGCCTCAAAGCAGAGTACTTCAACGACCAGGATCTCAGCGGTGCCCCCGTCGTGACGCGGACCGATCCGCAGATCGATTTCAACTGGGGCGGCGGGACTACGCCCGGCACGAACTCTCCCGATGCGAAGGTGAACGTGGACGATTTCTCGGCGCGCTGGACCGGCGAGCTGACTGTGGACCTGACGGACACCTATATTTTCGCCATCACCGCCGATAACGGTTTCCGGCTCTGGCTCGACGGCCGGCCGATCATCGACTACTGGGATAATGGGACTGCGAACACGCGCCAGAGCGGGCCGATTCCGCTCACCGCCGGACAAACGTACTCGCTCCGGATGGATTACTACGAAGGAACCGGCACGGCGCAGGCGCAACTGTTCTGGCAAAGCGCTATCCTGAATAAACAGAACGCACGGGCCCAGGAGATCGTCCCCGCGGGCGCGCTGGGGCTGCCCATGAAGGCGCACAGCCCAGCGCCGGCGAATGGCGCGGTGGACACGGCGTGGTCGCTCGATCTCACGTGGAGCGCCGGCGATAAGGCGACGCACCACGATCTGTACTTCGGCGAGGATGCCGGCGCGGTGGCCAACGCCGATACGACGACCGCCGGCATCTATCGTAAGCGGCTGGCGCTGGGTACGGCCACTTTCACCGTCGCCGATCTGGAATGGGGCAAGGCCTATTACTGGCGCGTGGATGAGATTGACTCCGCCAATCCCGCCAGCCCGTGGAAGGGCACCGTCTGGAGCTTCACGACGGCCGACTTCACGGTCGTTGACGACTTCGAGAGCTACACCGACGACGAGGGCAGCCGCATCTATGAAACCTGGATCGACGGCTGGACCAACAACACGGGCTCCACGGTGGGGCACGCCCAGGCCCCGTTCGCGGAGCAGGAGATCGTTCATGGCGGCGGGCAGTCCATGCCTTTGGAGTACAAGAACGAGAATCCTCCGTGGTATTCCGAGGCCGAGCAGACCTGGGCCACGCCGCAAAACTGGACAGATAATGGCGTCGACACCCTGGTCGTGTACGTGCAGGGCCAACCCAGCAACGGCCAGGAGAAGCTCTATGTGTCGCTTCAGGACAGCGCCGGCAAGAGTGCGATCTCTGTCCATCCGAATGCCAAGGCGGCACTCGTCGGCCAGTGGACGGAGTGGCGCATCCCGCTCGCCGATTTCGCGGGCGTCAACGCCGCCAAAATCAAGAAACTGGTGATCGGCGTGGGCGACCGGGCCAGTCCGAAGAAGGGCGGGGCCGGCCTGATCTACATCGATGACATTCGCATCGCCAAGTCGAAACCGGCGACCGCGAAATGATCCGGCGACCAATCCGCTGTAGGGGCGAATGATCGTTCACCCCTACAGCGGTGCTGATACTGGACCCGCGTCCGCAGCACCGCTGCGCGTCAGGAAGAAGAGTCATGGATGCCGTCAAGAGTCAGAACAGGAAGGTCTGCGCCGAGGGCTTCACCCTGATCGAGCTGCTGGTTGTCATCGCGATCATCGCGCTGCTGATGGCGATCCTGACCTCGGCCCTCGGTGCGGCGAGAAAGCAAGCACAAGCGGCGGTTTGCATGGGGGCCTTGAAACAGTGGGGCCTATGCTATCAACTGTACACCACCGACCATAATTCCCGGCTGCCTTACTTCATCTCGGGCACGCTTCAGGGCACGTACATGGAATCGTTGCGGCCGTACTACGCCAATATCAACAAGATGCGGACGTGTCCCGCCGCTATCAAGGTCGCGACCGGCAACCCGACCGGCCTGCAAGCGCAAAGCTTCTTCGGGTATACACGCTACGCCTGGCAGGTGGATGTCAAGCAGGCGTCCTGGATGGCCGATGCTGACTGGGGCATCGGCAGCTTCGGCGAGAATTCCTGGATTCGCGATGTGCTCGACACGAATGGCAGTCGAATCGCTTCCTATGTCGGAAAGACCTGGGTGACGATGACCACCAGGAACGCCAAGGACGCGCCGTTCATTGGGGATGCCCGATGGAACAACGCGTGGCCGGTCAACACCGATCCGGTGCCGGCGCACGTGGCGACGGAAGCGCAGATGTTCAACATCAACAACTGGGCGCAGATCCTGAACCACGTCATGAGACGACACAAGGATGGCCTCAACGTATGTTTTGGAGACGGCAGCACGCGGTACGTGCGCGCCGAGGAGTTGTGGACCCTCCGTTGGAACCGGGAGTCCCGGCCCAAAGAGGTTGGCGACGCGCTCAACTGGATGAAGGACTGGTAGTACATGGCACGGAGATCGTCTCTCCTATTGTTGTGCAGCTTTTTGGCCTGGGTCTCGGCGACAACCGGTGGCTGGGCGCGGGACTACTACATTAACCTGGCGGGCGAGGATTCGGGGCCGGGGACGCAGGCCCGGCCCTGGCGCAGCGTTGCCAGAGTGAATGACACACGCCTGCAACCCGGCGACCACGTGTATTTCCAGGGCGGCCAGAGCTTCGCGGGCACAATCGAGCTCGACCGGGATGACAGCGGCACGTCCGACCGAAAGGTCGTGATGACTTCCTGGGGCGACGGGCAGGCGATTATCGATGGGGGCAACGGCAGCAGTCTGCGGGCCCATGCGTGCAATTACCTCATAGTGAGGAACCTCCACTTCGTCGGCTCCGGACGCAAGAGCGGCAATACTCAAGACGGCCTTTGGGTCCTTGATTCGCAAGGGCTGGAGATCGACCACGTCGAGGTCAGCGGCTTTCGAGGCAGTGGATTGCAGGCGGATGGCGTGCGGGAGGCCCGTATCGCCCACGTGGACACTCATGACAACGGCTTCGCGGGCATCAGCATCGGTTACGGCAAACGGTCGAGCGACCTGCGCATCAGCCATTGCGTCGCCAGAAATAATCCGGGCGATCCCTCGAACCTGACGAATCACAGCGGCAACGGCATCGTGGTGGCCAATGTCCAAAACGCCATCGTCGAGTACTGTGAAGCGGCGAACAACGGCTGGGACATGCCCCGCCAAGGCAACGGACCCGTCGGGATCTGGGCCTGGAACAGCGACCGCGTCATCATCCAATCTTGCATCAGTCACGACAACAAGAGCCCGGGAGACGACGGCGGCGGATTCGATCTCGATGGCGGAGTGACAAATTCCATCCTCCAGTACAACCTCTCCTACAACAATGACGGCCCCGGGTACTTCCTGTGCCAATTCCCGGAGGCCGGCGTGTTCCGCGACAACATCATCCGCTACAACATCAGCCAGAACGATGGAGTCAGAAACAATCGGCGCAGCGGCATTGACATCTATTCCGCCAGTCCGAACGCCTCAACCTGTCAGGTCTACAACAACACGGTGTACAGCCGGCATGGAGCGGCGGTGGGATTTGGCGGCCTGCCCATGCCCGATGTGGTATTTCGCAACAATCTCTTCATCTGCTGCGGCGACGTGATCTCGGGCGACGGCCGGAGAGGCCGATTTGAGGGCAATCTCTACTGGTCCGCGGATGGTCGGGACCTGTCGTTCGACGGCCATCCTTCGCTGCGCGCGTGGGCCGAGGCGACGGGCCAGGAGCGGATCGGCCGTGAAATCGTCGGCAGGACCGCCGATCCCAAGCTGGCTGGCCCCGGTGCTGCAACGTCTATAGACCCTACGGCCCTTGCCGATCTGAAGGCGTACCGGCTCGCGCCGGACTCGCCGTGCCTCGCCGCCGGGAGGATCATAAAGGATAACGGCGGCCGTGACTTCTGGGGCCGCCGCGTGCCCGAATCACAGAAGCCTGCCATCGGAGCATGCCAAGAGCCCTAGGCTGGACCGTCGACCTTACCAGATTGCGTTCGGGTCACTGGTGCCGAAACCGCAGGAGTGCAGAAACCTCATCGTCCCCGTGTGCGTCTCGTCCTCCCACATCGCCTATGGCTCGATTCGCATGGAGCCGGTGTTCATGATCCTGGGGCAAAGTGCGGCCACGGCGGCGGTGTTGGCGATCGACGCCAATCGTCCGGTCCAGAAGGTCGAATACGCCACGTTGCGCGAAAGGCTGCTTGCCGACGGCCAAGTCCTCAGCCGGCAATAGCCGTTTGAAGTACCGCCTTTAGGCGGATCAAGACCGCGTAAACGCGGTACTCCAAACCGGCACCGCGGAAACGCGGGACTCCCAACGGACGAACCGAGCTGCGTGACCGTCGTGCGCTCCACGCTCTTTACCGGACGTCCAGCTCGAAACTCTCCGAATGGCTATTGAACTCGGGGGCGTACATGCACTCGATGCTGGCCATGCCCGTCTGGTACTTGCCCCGATTCTGGATGCGGGTACTGTATTCGAAGACGTAGGTGCCCTTGGGCAGATAGTCCATGAAGAAGTGCGTGGCGGTGTCCCGCGTGCTCTGGTAGTAACCGAGGCCGTCCTGATAGCGGTAGCGGCTCAGGACATCGACCGGCTCGGTGCCGCTGCCGCGCTGGTCCTTCATGTGGACGTACTCCATGTCGCGGTCCACGCGCAGCTCGATGCGTACGACCAGCTCATCGCCGACCGCGAGCGGGCCCTGGACCGGGTACAGGACCTGGCCCTTATCCGTCGTCTGCTTGACGTACAGGGTCTTTACGAGCTGCAGCGGCGTGCCCTCATAGGGCGTGACCTTGCTCATGTCTTCGAGGTACTGCCAATGCACGGCTCCCCAACTGACGCCGACGTCGGTCTTCTTGACCGTGATCTGGCCCATGCTGGGGGTGATCTCGCCGCGAACGAAGCGCTCTTCGTAGAACCCGGTGCCCGCCTCGATCTGCTCGGGCACGATCCACTGGCCACCCAAGGCGACTTGGACCAGGGCATCCGAGGATAGCATGTCGGCCCCGCGCAACAATAGACTGTAGATCGCGTCGGCGGTGGCTTTGGTCGTGTGCCAATCCTGGGTCTGCTTCTGCTTGAGCAGCCAGACGCGGCAGTCCTCGACCGCCTGCGCATCGCCCGCGACCTCGTCAAACGCTTCGATCATCAGGGCCTGCGTCTCGATCGGTGCGTGATACCACCACCAACTGCGTTCGGTATCCCGCCAGAACATGCCCAACTCCTCGTTGGTGACGCTGTGCTCCTTGATGGACCGCATGATGTCGGCAGGGGTCTGCTCATCCCCGAAGCGTTTGAGGCCGATGGCCAGATGGCCTTGGGACTGTCGTGACAACGAGAGCCAGTACTGGCGGGCCTGCCTCATCCAGTAGTTGAGGGCTTCTCGATATTGAGCCGCCACGGCGTGATCGGCGAGGAAGAAGCTGCGTCCGTACAGATAGAAGGCGATCGTTGGGCTGAGGTTGTTCTCGTCTTTACCGCCGTGAGTGAGAATGTCCCGATACCATCGCTCCATCCATCCATCGAGAGCGTCCAGGGCCTTGACCGCACTACTGACGTCGATGTCCCGTACGCCGAGGTGGCGCAGGCGGCCGAAGCCTGTGGTGATATAGAGCGTGATGTACTCGTTGCCGGGGCAGCCGGGGAACCAGGGCCACAAACCATCGCCAAGCTGCATCTGCTGGAGCTTGGACAAAGCCCGCGTGGTCTCGTCGGTGAGCCGGTTCTGATCGAAGAGGATGCCGACGTTCCTGCGGGCCTCCGACTCCGCGAGCGCCTGGCGGACCCAGGGGGTCTCCTCCAGGGCGACGCTCTTGAGGTCCTCGTTCTTCTCCAACGGGCTCTCCAGGGCCGGCGTCGCCTTCCACTGGTCGAAGACCCGCCGGATCTTGGGGTCGGAACCGGCGATGTACGAGGCCAGCGTGTTGGCGTAGAGCCGGTTGAAGACCTGCTCGCTGCACTCATAGGGGTATTCCATCAGGTAGGGCAAGGCCATGACGGCGTACCACGCAGGCTGCGAGACCATCTGGACCGTGAGGCTCTGATGACGCAGAGTCGTCGATTGGCCCGATTCGAGCAGCTTGGTGAACTGGAAGTCCTTCGTCTCGGGGCCGCGAATGGGCAGCGGCAGCGATTCCTGCACGAGAATTCGGCGGCTGAGCACCGGCAGGTAGCCTTGCTCCCCATCGCTGAGGCGCGTGGTCGCGCCCACGGCCTTGTACAGGAGGAACTCGCAGTCATCGGGGATCGTCAGTCGCCACGAGAACGTGCGGGATTCCTTACTCGGTACGTCGAAGCTCTGTTCCGGCGACACGTTGCCCAACGCTTTGTCACGCGATTCCAGAGTCCGGGCATCGGCGAGCGTCAGGCTGACCTTGCCCGTCTGGCGGGCGGCGGATTGGTTGGAGACCTTCACCGTGAACTCAATCGCATCGCCTTCGCGCACGAACCGCGGCGGATTCGGCTCGACCATCAGGTCCTTGGCTGTCACAGTCGTGTCGGTCAGGTAGCCGCTGCGAAGCTGCCTGTCGTGGGCAAAGCCCAGGAACTTCCACTCGGTCAGGGCCTCGGGCATCGTGAATTCCATCCGGACCACGCCGTCGGCGCCGGACAGAAGGTGCGGGAAGAAGAAGGCGGTCTCGTCGAGATTCGTACGCGGCGAGACCTTGCCGAGGTCCGGAGCCGCCGAGGAGTTCGTAGTGCCCGCCTCCGCGGCCTTGTCCCCCGGCGTCGCAGAGTCGGCCGGTGCCGGCGTCGCCCCGCTGGGGGCACTGCTTCCGCCTCTCGCCGCCGGGCGGGCCACACCGCCGGCAGCCCAACCACCGCCCGGCATGTACACAATGTAAAGCGGGAACTGGCGATAGGAGAGCGTCACGGCCCTGGAGTCTATAATCCATCCTGAGAGGATAGCTCTAAACGAGAGAAGGCTGTTCTCGAACTGGCTGGTCAAGCGGCTGGTCTCCTGGCGGAAGCCCGTGAAGCTGTGCAGCCAGTCATGGGGCAGGTACTGGTCCAGAGAGGCATCGTACAGGCCCGCCACCATCTCGGCGACAGCTCGCTTCGCGTCCGGCCCGGTGATGATCGCGGTCCAGGTTTCCTTCGTCCCCGCCTCCAGCAACGACCGGAAGTGTTCCCAAGCGATGGTCAGTTGTTTGTTGGTCCAGGGCACGTCGACAATCTGCTGGCTCAGATACGCCCGGTTCTCGCGGACGTAGGTGACACGAAGCGTGAAGCCACCGCGCATGTCCTCCGTGACCGGCTCGCGAATGACCTCCTGGGTCCGGCCCGGATCGGTCCACCAAGCCCGCAAGATCTGGCCACGGCACTCCAGCTCGACATAAGCCTGGCCGGTATCGTAACCGGTGCCCCAGAGGGCCGTGAAGGACTGACCCAGTTCGACGGACCACGCCGGTGCGGCGAGGTGATTGGCGATCCGCACGCCGAAGCGATTGGCCGCAGGGTCCACGACCTGAATTGTCTGTCGGGCGGTGGCTGTTTTCCCAAACCGATCCTGGGTAGCCACCGTCGCACGATAGATACCGGCTTTCAGAACGACTGGGATCGTGACTTGGCCGGTGTCGTCGGTCTTGAATGCCTGCTCGTTGACCAGCACCGCCGGCTCCCAGGTGTCGGGATCGGAGGCATCGGGCTTCGAAGGGTCGTCGGCGGACGAGACGCCATAGGAGACGCCAAAGTAATAATAACTGCTCGACGCGAGCGCGCCGCGAATCACCTTGTCCGGCTGCTTGAGAGTATGGATTCGGATCGTGCCCCACGCAGGCTCACCTTCACCGTCGAGGGATTGGGTCTGGACGACCAACTGGACCGGCTGATCGGGCGTTTGCCAGGCGTCCGCCAGGATGGATGCCTGGAGGGCCGTGTACCCCGCGCGGACCGCACGCTGGTCCGACCGTGTCTCGCCCGTCATGTCCGTTACGTCCGCGTAGACGAGGAACTCGAACACCGGCTCGTCGGCCTCCGCCACCGTCAAGTCCGGCTTGGCCGTGAACTGAATGGCAAATGAGCCGTCGGCCTCCGTCACTGCCGAGCCATGCGCGATGGCCTGGGACTGACTGGACGGATACGACCAGCGCCACCACCAGCACCAGGGCGGGAAGCGCACCTGCCGCACGACACGCCACTCGACTTGAGCACTGCCGATGGACGCGCCGGTGTACGCGGTGGCCTTTCCTGGCACCACGACCTCGGCGTTGAGCTTCGGCGCCTCGGCAGGCGGCTCCAGCTCCACGCGGAATTTGGGCCGCTTGTATTCCTCGACGTTGAAGCCGGTCGAACCGCTCATGCCGCGTACGTCGCCCTCTACGTTCAGGGTCATGCGCCCCATCAGGCGGTCACGCGGGGCGGTGAAGCTCCCACTGAACGAGCCGTAGTCGTTGCACGTGTGCAACTGTCGGGCGACCTCCTGGCCGTTGACATCCCGAAACACCACGGTTACCTGCTGACCGGCAAGCGTCCGGTAGTTGTCCTTGGCCGGGTCCGTCTGGATACAGATGCCTTTGTAGTGGATCGTTTGACCCGGCCGGTAGAGCGAGCGGTCCGTGAAAAAGACCGTCTGCACGAGCCCCTGGGCGACACTGTAGGCAGGGTGCGTGCTGTAGCTGCTAAAACTGAGCAGACTGTCCTGGCCGGATTCAACTACGACCAGGAAGTCCCGAGTTCGGTTGTCCGTGGGGGAGAAGCGGAACAGCCCGTTCTCGTCGGAGTTCGTCTGGTCGACCGGCTCATAGTGGACTTTCCCGGGGGCAGAACTGTACATCCAGCGGGCGACTTTGGCGTTGGCGATGGGTTCGCCGGTCTTGGCGGTGAGGACGAGTCCTTCGATAATGCCCTCCCGGCTGAAGTCACGCATGACTAGGGCCAGGTCACTGATCCACACAGAGACGGTGCTGACCTGGTTGTTGTCCTCCTGGAAGGAGGGGTCGTGACTGGCAATCAAGAAGTAGAAACCTTTGGCAAGGCCTTTGGAGGCGGGCAGCGTCTCCGTCCGCGACTTGTAGTCCGTGGTCGGCGGCAACTCGGCGCTCCACTGGAGTACCGGCGTCCGAGCCAGCAAATCGCTCGTGTTGAAAACTAGCATTCCCTGCGAGCTATAGTCCTCGATCTTCCCGGGCACCGCCCGGAAGTAGACGCGGGTCACGTTGCGATAGGTGACCTTGATGTCGGGCCAGGGGTCGTTCCAGACGCGCTCGGTGGTGATGGTGGCGGACTTGGCCTCAATTTGCTGGAGGAGATTATAGCATTGGATGCCACCGACACTCGCAGGATAGCCGTCCCACCCCTGACCGGCCAACTGGTGAGCTTTGAGGTAATTCCCTTGCCCATACTCGACGTTGGCCCATGCGTACAAAGCACGGGCGGCGATCTCATTGCCTTTCCACTGGTTGACGAACCGCTCCAGGGCGGCCTTGTACAGATCGGCCTTCTCCGGTCCCACAGCCTGGTTGTTCCCGAACATCAGCCGCTGCAAGTCCGCGTCGATGAATGCGGTCTTGTCGGCATCGTTCTGGTGAAAGGTCAGCAGCGCTTGATAAAGCTGGATGGCCTTGAGCTTGGCGGACTGTGTGTCCGAGGTCTTCGGCTGCCAAGCGAGGAACTCCGTCACGGGCGCGAAGATCGGGTCATCCGCCATGATCTCAAAGGTGTCTTGCGGCAGCGCCCCGGCCTGTTCGCCCGAACTGTAGAAGGACAGGGCGTCGAAGACCAGGAAGTCATACAGCGTCGGCCGGTACGTGTCCGGCACCGTCCCTTTCACGATCAGATCATCCCATGCACTGATCGGCGTGGCCTTGAGGGTCTGTTCTGCCGCCAGGGCCAGGGTGAAGTGCCTGTCAATCTCCGCCAGGATGGTCGCCAGGTCCCAGGTTGTGATGTCCGCTCCCGGCGGTTCGGCGGTCTGGGTCCGCTGCATGAACCGCCAGCGATTCTGCTGGAAATACTGCCAATACCAGTGCCCCAGCACCGCTTCCATGACGGGCTGCATCGGCTCCGGGGCGGCCGCAATCTCCGCCTGGAGCTGGACAATCATCTCCTCCGCTTGGTAGCCCTGGATGATCCCATTTTGCGTGGTTTTCATGCAGACGGCCCTGGTAGCCTCGGCCCAGGCCTGATCCGCGAGCGCGCCAGGGATGATCTCGTCCAGGAGCTTGATGGCCGTCTGGGGCAGTCCCCTGCTGAGGGCGTCCTGCACCTGCGTCCAAAGCGCATCGCGCGTCCCGGCCAGGCATACACTGGTGCCGATAAATAATAGAATGATAGCTGTGAGAACCCGTACCTTCTTCATGACATGACCTCCCAAAACTCCATGTTCCGCCGTGTATGTTATGGTATGAAATTATTACAGGTCCATGCTACCAAAGCGGCCCCGACAGATCAATGACCTCGGCCCCGGCCACCGTCCCAATATCGGCACAAAGAACAGGACACATCCGTTGCCCGTTTTACGCCGGGGCAGATGATTTTGTGCGAGCGTCAGCGCGGCTGGGCTGCACCCTTATCCGTGATGACGCGCCGGCCAGTTCTTCTTGTGCCATACCATGGGCCTGATGTAACGAATTTTCGCAGGTTCTGCGGAGCGGATTCGGGGGCAAATCTGCACTCTTCCCGGAGGAACCGCAAACGACTCTTGTCATCTGGGCTCGATGATGGCGGCGACGCAGAAACCGCCGGAAGGGACTTCCATCGGGATTATCCGGCTTTGCGGGGTTCTGCCTCGCAATGTGACGTGGAGATCGTGCTGGCCGGGGCGGACGCCGACGCGACAAACATATATATGTGCCGGCAGGAAGGTCCAAGAGCGGGTATCGGGCTTGTCCAATGCGATCAGGGCGGCCTCGGTGGCGAGGGCGGCGAGGGAACGCGTGGATTCGTCCGCTTTGTGGAGCGAAGCACGGGCGGCTTCCGCGGCGGCCGCGCGGGCGATCATCCGCGTCAAGGCCGACCCGATGATCTTCGGCTTGGCGGCCTCGTACTCGCGGACGATCTCGGCGCCGAGGTCGGTCAGTAGCTCAACCGGCACCTCGTGACCGTCCAGAGTCACTGACGCACTATCCGCGACGTTCTCTCGAAGGGCCAGCTCGGGATATACGAGGACCTTCAAGGCGAGGCGGGTGAGGACGGCGGGGTCGCCGGTCACGTTGGCTCCCGCGATGCCGAGGGCCGCGCCCACCGGGATTCGTTGCGGAACCTTGCAGGGGACCCGGCCAAGACCCAGGACGAGCAGGATCTCGCCATCCGCCGCGATACCGGGGGGCCGTTCCTCGCTCGGTTCGATAGGAACCGTTGGCGGTTTGTCGAGGTACGAACTCAACCTTGAGCCTCGGTAGTCCGCGCGTTGGGACAGCCGTAGGATCGGCTCACGGAGAGATTGCAGGTCGCCGGCATCGAGGGCCTCCTCATAGTAGCGCAAAGCCCGGTCGGGCTCGCCCAGCCTCTCAAAGACGAAGGCCGCCAGGTAAGAGCCGAACGCCCCGGGGCCGGCTTTGTCCAGCGATTCCAGATAGTTGCGCGACACGGTGAGCCGCCGGGCCTCTACACCGGCGCCGTCCAAATCATTCAGGGCCAGGTAGTTCAGCATGTTCAGGGCGCTGAGGGCCACCCGCTCGGTGGGCGGCGTGCGGTAGGTCTGGGCGCTGTCGCTGTAGATGTACTTGCCGAGGGTGCCGGCCGGGTCGCTCGTCAGGTCCAGGACCTCCAGTCCCGCTTCGGCGGCGCTCAGGTCCCGCGCACTGGACCGGTACTGTCCCGTCGCCTGGAGCAGGACGGCCCGCTCCAAGACGGCCAGAGATCGGCTGGCCGTACGCAGATCGGGGACCTGGTCGCAGCTCTCCACGCCCAGGATCTTGTTCAAGCGGCGTATGCCGGTGTCGTAGTCGCCCGCATCCGCCGCCTGGTAGACGCCGCCAACCTTGTCGGTGTACGTGGCGCAGCCGCCGCACAACAGCACGAGGACGATCAGGGCGCGTTGGCCGGTGCGTGCCGTCATGGAATTACCCAATTCGAATGCCTGCCGGATCAGCTCATCAGAGCCTTGCTGCGCGTCGCTTCGTTCTGGAACCGGATCAGGCCCGTCTCCACCTCGATGACCTGGAGGATAAGGCTGTACTGCACCCGGTGCGTATTCTTCAGTCGCTCGTCCACGCACGTGATCTTTCCGGTCACGAAGTACCGGGCCCCGAGTTGCCGGCCGAGCTTGCCGGCGGTCACGGGATCATAAATATCGCTCTGCCGCAGACGCAGCTCTTGGACGAGCTCCATCTGCCGTTCCCGGCTGACGACGCCCACCTGCCGGGTATTGACCAGATACGTCTCGACGGAAGACAGCAGGGCGGCGACTTGATCGTCGATATGCTGCGTCGTGGCGTTCTGGATGGGCCACATGGAGACCAGCGGCGGCACGGTCGCTTGTTCGATCGTCTCCTTCCAGATCGCGGATTTCTTGAAGGCCTCGACGTTGGTGGAGGCGAGGTATTCGAGGTCCTCGCGATCCAGCCCGACGCTCATCGCCGGCTCATCGAGATTCCGATGGCTCGTCCCCGGCCCGCCGCGGACCGCCTTGGGACCGCAGCCGGACGCCGTCGCCACGAGGGCGATCAAGCCCAACACCAGGACATATTCGAGCCAAACCTTCCGTTGATTGCGGCATTTGACAGAGTTCATTTCTGCACCCCTTGTCTGTAAGAAATCTGTAGAACCCCAAATAACGCTATTCTGGCAACCGTTGTATCGGCCCAGCGTTCGTTGGGAGTATACAGGATCATACCCGTGCGAGCAATCCATGAGCCCAAGTAGCACGGGCATCCTGCCCGTGATCGAAAATTCATGGGCGGGACGCCCATGCTACTGGGACCAACCCGGCAAGGAGACCGTAGCCTGATAGTTGGAGTAATTGTACAGCGGGTTGCGTGTGGGCTTATACAGCTTGCCTGTCTTGGGACTGTCGCTTTGCGTGTAGACCCAGATCTCGAAGGGGTCCCAGACGACGATTTCGTCGCGGCAGTCGCCTGTGACGTCCAGGACCGCGTAGCACATGTCGGGATGGCCGTCGGCGGGGAATTGGACGACACACCGGCCCCAGCCGTCGAGGAGACCGCCGTCTTCGACGTTGGGCGACAGAACGAAGTACTCCGGCGGCTTTCCCGTCCAGTTGACGGGCAGGCACATGCTGCCGTGCTGGCACGGCTCGCAATCGTGATAGACGTTGCCCTGGGCATCGTAGAAGTGCAGGATGCCCTGGTTGCCCCAGAAATTGATGGAGACGGTTTCCAGGCCGGGCAGGTCCGTGCGGAAGTCGGCCGTGGCGGGGTTCTGCACGTGACCGAGGTAGAGGTGCTTGAGCACGTTGCCCTTGGTGTCGGTGAAGAAGATGCCTTCGTCGCTGGCGGCACACAGGAGCCGTAGCTCATCACCGGGCGAGAACTGCACCAGGGCCAGTCCATCGGCGTGGTCCTGCATCTTGCCGTCCAAGGTCCAGAGCCGGGTCCCCTCGTGGTCAAACAGCGAATAGCCCATAGCGAGCTCATCTTTGCCGTCGCCGTCGATGTCGCGGGCGTAGGGATAGTGGCCCGTGTTGCAGGCCGCATCCCACATCAGTTCCAGGCGGCTGTTGAAGGCCCAAAGGTGGTCGTAGCGGGTCTTGAGGATGATGTCTCCCGCATGGCCGGTCCCCCGCAGATCGCAGAAGAAAAGCGAATCTCCCAGGATGCGCGGGAATTTGTTATAGGGCGGCTTTGTGCCTGGCGGTGTGTTCGGAGTCGGCGCCTCGTACTTGGTCTTGCCTGTGGCGCCGTCCGCCACGATCAACTTCATGTTCATGCAGTAGACCACTTCGGTCCGGCCGTCGCCGTCGAGATCATGAATCTGAAAGGCTACATCGTTGGTCAGACGGTCCTTCCAGGCATCGGGCTCGCCGATCCGCCACAGGATCTTCCCGTCGAACGTCATGGCGGTCAGGCAACTCAGCTCGCTATTGCAGTCCTTGGGCCCGTGGTGGACCATCTGACCGATCAGAACCTCCATCCGGCCGTCATTGTTGAGATCGCCGAAACGCAGGTTCCGGCCGACGCCGAAGCCGTCCGTGGCGGCTTTCTTCCACAGGACGGGGCGCGGATTGGCGGCCTGCAAGCCGGCCAACTCCCGCTCGCGTGCGGCCACACTTTTCGTGAAACGTTCCTTCTCCTCGGGTGTGGTCACGACCGCCACATTCTTGTACCGCGTGGGCCCATCGGCCATCAGGCCGACCTTCCCCTGCCCAAAGGTCTTGTCCTCGGCTTCGAGCACAACGCCATTGCTCAACTGCGCGCGAATATGGCTGTCGTTGGCGTCCACTTGGGCCGTGAGGTACCTTCCGGGTGTCCACGTGCATGCTTTCTCCGCCAGAACCACTTCGTAAGGTTTATGATACGCCGTCTCGTGGCGGACCATTTTGAGGACGGCTTTCTGGCCCCGGACGCCGAAGAAGTAATAGCAGCGGTCGTTGCGATAGCGGAAGACGATCCCGCTTTGGGCCTTGTCCGAAGCGGGGGCGAAATCGACCGTCACCCGATAGTTCTGCCAGAGCGGGTCGCCCGCGACGAGCATCGGGTGGGTGAAGGCCTCGCGATTGTTGTGCGACTGGAGCATCACGCGGGTGCCGTCTTCCTCCATGAGCCGCCACGCCCGTTGGGAGCCGTCGGATTTGAAAGCGGACACGGCCCAATTTCCCTGCGGAGCGGCCTCGCGGAGATAGTGATATTCCGTGTGGGCGCCGACCACGTCGAAGATCAGGCCGAACCGCAGCCCGCGAAAATCGTCCTTGAGAAGCTCCGCGGCATACTCGCGTGTATTGGCACACGCGGACGCCGCCGGCCAGACAGCGAGCCCTAAGAACACCCAGAACAATCGTTCTTTCTGTAAGCGCATGTTCGACCTCCGTAGGGTGGGTTCTTACCCACGCGTCCTCTCGATTGAGGCGCACGTAACGCGTAGGTTAAGAACCTACACGGGACATGATACCGCCGCGATGGAGTTCTGCCAATCCTTGGCAGCGGGGCGGGTCGGCGGTATCATGCCTCGTGACAATTCCGTCTCACAGGAGTCTGCCTATGGTCAGAAGGGGGCACGATGGGGTCAGGGCACGATGGGGTCAGAGCTTGATTAGTGATTAAGCATGCCTCGGGAGGTGTATATCGGAAGATCATGCGTGAATGAGAACGCGAATAAAGGTAAAGGAAAGGGAACCTTAATCACTAATCAAGCTCTGACCCCATGTTGCCGCGCGGGAAAGGTTGGCAACGTGGTGGGGTGGCGGTATCATGCCTGGTGACAATTCCGTCTCACAGGAGTCTGCCTATGGTCAGGACATCGAAGTGCCTCGTTTGCGGCGTGTTGCTTGGTTTGCTGGTTCCACTCTGTCACGCGAAGGAGTACCCGTACCGCTGGGTCTTTGTGGGCGGCTCGCTGCGGACCGATAGGGATGTCACGGCCGTCGAACAAATCGTTCAAACCGGGTCGGAGCATGGCATCAACGGCATGGTCCTATCGACGGGCCTCGACCGCCTGGATCGACAGCCGCCCGAGTATTTGGAGCGGCTTGCGAGACTGAAGGAATTCTGCCAGACGCACGGCGTCGAGATCATTCCCAACATCTTCAGCGCCGGCTACGGCGGCTCGGTGCTGGCGTACAACCGCAACCTGGCAGCCGGGATTCCCGTCAAGGATGCACCCTTCCTCGTGAAGAACGGCGAAGCCACTCTGAATTCGGACCGGCCCGCCCGGATCGTCAACGGCGGATTCGAGCAGTATGAGGGGAACCAGTTCAAGGGCTACCGGTTCAATGATAAGCCCGGCGAGGTCTCGTTTGTCGATACGGCGGTCTTCCACAGCGGCAAAGCATCGCTGCGATTCGAGAATCTCGGGCGCTTCGAGCACGGCCACGCGCGGGTTATGCAGGAGATCGAGGTCCAGCCGCAACGGTGCTACAGGCTGAGTTGCTGGGTCAAGACGGAGGGACTGGAGCCACGGGATGCCTTCCGTATTCAGGTCTTGAGCCCGAACGGCCGCAATCTCGCTCCGTACGACCCGGGCGTCCCGGCCACAACGAACTGGCGGCAGGTCGTCATGGGGTTCAACAGCCTCGACCAGAGCAAAGTCAATATCTATGCCGGCGTATGGGGCGGCAAAGCGGGGCGGTTCTGGATGGACGATCTGGAGGTCGAAGAAGTGGCGTTGCTGAATGTCCTGCGCCGGCCCGGAACGCCGGTGACGGTCCGAAGCGACGCGACCGGCGAGGTCTATGAAGAAGGCAAGGATTTCGTGCCCATCAAGGATGAGCAACTCAACTTCCGGTTCGAGCACCAGCCGCCGAAGATCAAGCTGTTGCCGGGCGGGCGGATCAAAGAAGGTGACCGGCTCAGGGTGAGCTATTACCACGGCATGGGCGTTAATCGCGGCCAGGTCACCGTCTGCATGTCCGAGCCGGAGGTCTATCAGATTTGGGAGAAGCAGGCCGAGCAAATGCACAAGTATCTGGCACCCTCGAAGTACCTGCTGAGCATGGACGAGATCCGGGCTGGCGGCGCCTGCCAGGCGTGCAAGCAGCGGCATCTCAGCATGGCCGAAATCCTGGGGGACTGCATCACCAAGCAGGCCAACATCCTCCGGCGGGCGAACCCGAAAACCGAGGTGTTCATCTGGTCGGACATGCTCGACCCGAACCACAACGCGCACGGCAACTACTACCTCGTCGAGGGCGATTACACTGATTCGTGGAAGTACGTGCCGAAGGATCTGACGATCGTGTGCTGGTACTATGAGAAGCGCAAGGAGAGCCTCGGATTCTTCTCCGCGCACGGCTTCAAGACGCTGGCCGGAGCCTACTATGATGGCGACACGCTCGATAACCCGCGCGGTTGGCTCGACGTGCTCGATCAGACGCCGGAGGCGGTCGGCATCATGTACACGACCTGGCAGAACAAGTACAAGCTGCTCGCCCCCTTCGGCGATCTTATCCGGGAGCGCAGCAAGTAGGGCCTGTGAGGGGGCAATGTAGCACGGGCATCTTGCCCGTGTTCCGGGTATTCATGGGCGGGACGCCCATGCTACTTGAGGACGCAGATCGCTTCCGGCACTTGGACCCACAGGGCCAGGCTCTCGAGGACGGCGAATTCGTATCGCGCCGGTCCCGGCCCGGTGAAGCTCGTCGCCATATCCTGGCCCAGGACGATGCTCGCATAGGGGCCGCTGGAGTCGATCAGCACGCCGCCGCCGGGGATGGCCGGTGCCTTGACTACCAGGTCCGTCGCAATCTGGCGGACGTGCTCCAGTTCAGTCAGTTCGCTGTGGGGGTACAGTTGGAACAAGTGGTTGTAGGAGGCCGGAGTCAAGGCGAGCGAATAGGGTCCCGGAAGGCCCGCACGATCCAACTCCGTGACAGCATTGATGATGTCCGCCACGGCGTCGCCCGGCTGATTCCAGGGCCGTAGCTTGACCGAGCGGACGCCAGGGGTGTTGAGCAGGCCGACCGTGGTGAGCGGCGGGAAACCTTCGAAAATGAGCTGATCTTCCTGGCGGGCGACAGCGAGCGCGGCCTTGACCACCTGATTGACATCGAGCGGCACTCCCAATTCCTCGAAAGCGGCGACGTCGCGAACGGACAGGCTGAATTCGCTCTGAATCATCGCCACGGGGATCATGCAGCTTGAGGTGACGGTCACGCCCTCGACTGTCCGGCCGGAGACCGGGGTATCCCGGAAAGGCAGGGTCTTGAGTCCCAGGCCGTCGGGGCTGATCGTGTGCAGAAGCCGCCGGCCCGTCAACTGACCCTTGGCGGCCTCGACCACCGCTTTGTCAATCTCCTCCCAAACGCGAACCCCAAACGGCGCATCGCCCCGATTCAGATACTTCTCCGATGCCATGGTCTTCCTCATTTATGATTTACGATTTATGATTTACGATTTGAGATTTGGTATGTCCATTATAAGCTCTCGAATCGTAAAGCCTCACCCTTCCCGTCCCCGGCCTTTGAGATCACCGATCGTGGCTGTCGGTCCTTTCGCCGATGGTTCCGATGGGCCGGTCTCATCTGGCGGCTCTCTTCCCGCTGCCATGGCATTGACTTCCTCGGTGCCTTCCGCGAGGTAAGAATCCTCCTCCTTTGAGAGAAGGCTGATCAGCCTTTGAAACTCGCCTTTGTGGACGCGCTCCTCGTCGGCAACGTCTTGCAGGACCTTCTTTGCCAGTTCATTGTCTGTCGCGTCCGCGTGCGACAAGTAGAGGTGCACGGCCTCTTCTTCCGCCGACAGGTCCAAGCGCAGCGCCCGCAGCAACTCGGAGTCGGTCATCTTGCGTCCGGGGACGACACCGATAAATGGATTCGTAAACTCCGGCATGGATCGAACTCCTTTCCATTTGCTGACGAGGGTAGGTTAGGACGTCAACCGCTGTGCCGGAATAGGGAATCATCCTATTCGGGCGAGGTGAAATACCTATAACGGCGTGGATTGGAATTGCGGCTCGTGGAGGGTATGTCATCCTGAACGGAGCGCAGCGAAGTGAAGGATCTGGGTCGCGATTTTGAAGAACCTCTCATTCGCGGGCCAGATCCTCCGCCTTCGGCTCAGGAGGACAAGACCATGGGCCGATTCTGCCTGCTCCATGTTAGCGGCGGTTGCCGAGCAGCTTGTACGCGTCTTCACCGCCGTTGATGAGCTGGATCAGCGGCTGCGGCCGGTCCACGCCTTCGAGGAACTTCGGCCGGGCGGCCCACGGGGCGACGCTCTGCACACCCATCAGGTCCATCCAATGCTGCAGGCGGGCCACCGGCAGGTTCCAGGTCATGTGGAAGTGATTGGCGGGCGGATACTGCTTGTACTCGAGCATGCTCGCGTACTTCGGCACGACGAACGTGTGCGGCCAGGTCGGGGTCGTCAGGTTGCACATGGCCTTGCCCAACTCGTCCGGCACCTCGGTCGTCTCGGCCTCATCCCAGATCAGGCTGAACAGGCCGCTGACGCAACTGTAGGCCATGCGGGCGGCGATGCCCTTGAGGCCGCCGGGGGTCATGAAGGTGACGGAATTGCCGCCGCCGGGGAAATAGAAGCGGTCGGCCAGCGGCATGGAGACTTGCTCCATGATCTGCTTGACGGTCGCGCCCGGCGCGGCCGCCCAATCGAAGGCGGCGCTGCCGGAGTTGTCGCCGTCCACCAGACCCTTGGTGTACCAGTCGGCGCTGGCGTCGAGCTTCTTCAGGCCGAGCTTGTCCGCCAGGTCCTTGATTTCCCATGCCTCCCAGACTTTGCGGAAGTCCATAAACAGCGGAGGATTACCGCCGCTGAGATAGGTCATGAACAGCATCGTCAACAGGCCCTGCACGTCGGCCTCGGTCGCGAAGGGCACGGCGGGCGAGTTGCCGTTGTGATCGAAGGTGCTGTTGAAGAAGGACTCCATCACGTCCGCCACGGGCAGGGGGATGCCGCGCGGGTCGCTGCCCCATTCAAGCTGACTCATGAAGCCACCGCCGACGGCGTTGAGGTCCGCCAACAGGTCGCGCACGATCAGGTACATCGCCAGGGACATATTGAATCGCTCGCTGTCCTCCTCGCTGTTCAGGGCCAGCCGGTTGCCGACGTAGCGCTCGACCCAACTGCGCAGGTCCTTGAGTTCCTTGTCCTTGTAGGCTTTTTTGTTGAGCATGTCGGCCAGGAGCTTCATGTCGAGCCGGGTAATCTCGAGGCCGAACGTGTTGCGCGTCGGAATCACGTGTGCCAGGGCGGTCTCCATCCCCATCGAGTCGTGCCCGAGGATGACCACGCGCCGGCCGCGCAGTGCCACTGCGGTCACGGCGGCGTAGCACCAGTCGATGAGGTTCTTGGCGGTTTGGTCGGTCATTTCCGGCTCCAGCCCCTTGTCCGGCCAGGTCCCGACGTTCAACGCCGCTATCCGGCCGTACTGGGCCAGGGCGCCGTTCAAAGCATGGGCGTAGACCACGCCCGGCTTGGGGCCGCTGTTGCCGCAGGTGATGTTGATCGGCGTATCGGCCGGGAATTGCTGAAGCAGCGAAATGGCGGTCAACTGCGGAAAGGCCCACGTATCCGGCACGCAGACCAGGATATCGACGTCCGCCTTGCGAAATTGCTGCGCGACGATATCGGCCTGGGCCTCGCCATCGACCAGCACCGTCGAGTAGACGACCGGCACCGGGGTCTTGTCCGGCATGACCACCGCGCCGCTGATCGTCTCGGCCGCCATCTGGGCGATGTTCTGGCACCGGGTCCGGCTCTCCTCGTCGATCCGCGGATCGCTGGTCGCAAATACCCCGATCACGGGGACCTTCGGCGTCGCCTTGCGGATCGCCGGCAATCTCGTTGCTTCACCTCTCTTGGCCATGCGGAACTCCTTTCGATCTATGATTTATGATTTTTGATTTATGATTTGAACGCTGTTCTGGCGCGAGCCGAAATCATAATTCGTCAATCATAAATCACAAATTGCTTTGGGTCTTCCAGCGTCTTCTTGACGAAGTCCAGGAACTGGGCCGCGTAGGCGCCGTTGGTGACCTTGTGGTCCACCGAGAGCGTCATCTTCATCAGCTTGCGGACGAGAATATTGCCGTTGTCCGGGACGCACGTGTCGGTGATTCGCCCGACGCCCAGGATGCTGCACTGGCCGGGGACGACAATCGGGATGAACGACTCGATGCCGAAAGCGCCCAGGTTGCTGACGGTGATGCAGCCACCCTCCAGATCCGACAGGTCCAGCTTGTCGTTGCGGGCCCGCTCGATCAGGGCCTGGCTGTCCCGGGCCACCTGCCGGACATCCTTCTTGTTGACGTCCTTGACCAAAGGCGCGACCAGGCCGTCCGGCACGGAGATCGCCAGGCCGACGTGAATGGCGTCGGCGAGCTTGATCGAATCGCCGGCGAGCTGACCGGTCATCATCGGAAACTTTTCCAGTCCGGTGGCCACGGCCTTCATGATGAAATCGTTGAACGCGACCCTCACGTTGCCCGTCTCGTTCACCTTGGCACGTGCCGCGACCAGCTCCGTCAGGTCCACCCGGACGGTCAGATAGAAGCAGGGGATTTCCCGCTTGGACTTGAGCATCCGCTCGGCCGTGATGCGCTGAAGCCGATTGAGGGGAACCGTGGACCCGAGCTTGGCCTCCGCGATGGTGGCCAGGGCGGCAGGACGGCTCGGCACAACTGCTGGAGCAGCCTGGGCCGGTTTGGCCTCGGCGGCGCTGCGAATATCTGCTTCCGTGATCTTGCCGGCGGGTCCCGTGCCTTTGACGGTGGCCAGGTCGACGCCCATCTCTTCCGCCATTTTCTTCGCTCGCGGCGAGACCATGATCTTGCCCATCGGCTTGCCCGGCGCGACGGGCTCCAGGGCCGTGGGGGGCGTGAGGGTCGTGGGCATCTGCGCCGCGGGCGTCAACAAGGTACCCGCCGCCAGACCGACGCCGCCCGTCAAGGACTCGACGAAACTCATGGGAACCTGCTCGTCCTTTTCGCCAAGGACCATCATGGATACCCCGACCGGCAGCGTCTGGTTGTTTTGGACCAGGACATACTTCACAAAGCCGTTCAGGGGCGACTCCATCTCCAGCGTGGCCTTGTCCGTCTCGATCTCGAAGATCACATCGCCTTTCTTGACTTCATCGCCGACTTTCACTCGGCAATTGACGACGGTGCCTTCCTCCATCGTCTGGCCCATCTTCGGCAGGCTGATCTCTTTTGCCATCGATCTCGTCCCCATCCCCTTGAGATTTATGATTTTCGATTTATGATTTTTGATTTGTGACTGGCCGAATCACCAATCATAAATCCTACATCAGAAATCATCAATTCTGTCTTCACTGGCCCATGGTGTGCTTCACGGCTTCCACGATCTGCGGCACGCTGGGGATGCTGGCCTCCTCCAGCGGCTCACTCATGGGCGGCGGCACGTCCCGGGCGGCCAGATTGATCGGCCGGCTGTCGAGGTAATCGAAGCCGCGCGAGCCATCGCCGAAATCGTACTCCATGACCTGGCCCGCAATCTCCCGGCCTGCGCCGCACCAGCAGAAGCCTTCGCTGACGGTAATCAGCCGGCCGGTCTTGCGGACGGACTCGGCGATCGTCTGGATGTCCAGCGGCTTGAGCGTCCGCACGTCGATCACCTCGGCGTCGATCCCGTGCTCGTCCGCGAGGATCTTGGCCGCCTCGAGGGACCGCATGACCATTCGACAGTAGCTGACAATCGTTGCGTCGTTGCCCGGCCGCTTGATGTCCGCGACGCCGAGCGGGATGATGTAATCCTCCGTCGGCACCGGGCCGGTCTGCCCGTAAGTCGCCTTGTGCTCGATGAAGACCACCGGGTTGTCGCTGCGAATCGCCGCTTTGAGCAGCCCCTTGGCGTCGTAGGGCGTCGAAGGCATGACGACGTACAGGCCCGGCGGGTGCATCAGCCAGGCTTCGAGCGATTCCGAATGGTGGGCGGCGATGCACCGGCCCACGCCGCCTTCCGTGCGCAGGACCATCGGGACCTTGGCCTTGCCGCCGAACATATAGCGGTTGTAGGCGCCCACGTGCACAAGCTGGTCCATCGCAATGGTCACGAAATCGACGTACATGATCTCCGCGACCGGCCGCAGGCCGCGCAGGGCCGCGCCGACCGCGGCGCCGGCGATGGCCGCCTCCGAGATCGCCGTATCGATGATCCGCTCCTTGCCGAATTCCTGCAGCAAGCCGCGGGTCGCCGCGTAGGCGCCGCCATAGAGGCCGACGTCCTCGCCGAAAACGAAGACCCGCGGATCGCGTCTCATTTCCTCCGCTTGTGCCAACGAGACCGCCTGGGCGATATTCAGAATGTCCATGCCGAACTGGGACTTGATCTGCGCCTTCGCCTGCTCTGCAGCCTCTTTCTTGGTCTTGGCCGTGGAAGACGCGACAAGCTTCTGGAACACCGCCGTGGCCTCCCGGACCTTGGCCGCCCTCGTCTTCTCGCTCTCCACTACCTGGGCGGGATAGCTCTCCGGAACGTAGACGTCTTGGTCTACGTCGGCAGGATTCGGCAGGGGGCTGTTCATGGCGAACTGCGTTGCCGTCTCGATCGTCGCAAACGCCTTGTCCTTGATCTGGTCCAGCTCCTGCTCCGTGCAGAATCCCTCGGAGGTGAGCTTGCCGCGCAAGACGGTGATCGGGTCGCGGTCGTGCCAGGCTTTCTCCTCGGCCTTGGTCCGGTACTCGCGCGGATCATTGCGGCTGTGGCCGTACCAGCGGTACGTCTTGCACTCGATCATGGTCATGAGGTTCTCTTTGCGGGCAACCTCGACGGCCTTCTTGACCGCCAGATAGACCGCCAGAACGTCCATGCCGTCCACGACCATGGCGGGGACGCAGTAGGCGGCGGCCCGCACCGCGATGTCCTCGATACTGCTGGCACACCGGGTCCCCTCAACCGGACTGCCGGAAAACGGGACGCTCATTCCATAGAGGTTATTTTCGATGACCGCCACGAGCGGCACTTTCAAGGTCGCGGCCATGTTCATCGACTCGTGGAAGGTGCCCGTGTTGCAGGAGCCGTCGCCGAAGAAGGAAATGACCACTTTGCCGCTTTTCTTGAATTTCTCGGCCAGGGCGGCGCCGACCGCCGGGGGCTGGTTGCCGCCGACAATCCCGGTCGAGCCGAGGTTATTCTGCTTCTCGACCTCCGCGATGTGCATGGAGCCGCCGCGACCTTTGCAGTAGCCGGTCTCTTTGCCCATCAACTCGGCCATCATGGCGTTCCAGTGATTCTGACGGTCCTCCTCGCAATCGCAGTACTTATTGCCGATGGCCCCGCAGTGGCCGTGACCGCGGTGGGTCGAGCCGATGACGTCGCCCCGCTCGATAGCCGCGACGGCGCCGGTGGCCACCGCCTCCTGGCCGGCGTAGAGGTGCGAAGCCCCTTTGATGATGTTCTGACCGAGCAGATCGTAGACCTTCTCCTCGAAGAACCGAATCTCGTAAATCGTTCGCAGCCAATCCTTTACGTCTGCGAGCGTGACAGTACCCGCCCTGATAAGCTCCTTGACTGTGGGAGCGGCTTTCTTGCGTGTATCCTCGACCGAGAAACTCATGCAGCAACTCCTGAAACGAATTGTATTGGGTTCCCCAACGCGACTTATCGCGTTGCGGCTCCCCTTCCGCCCCCCGGGTGGCCACCACCGAACAGCCTCCGACTGGGAGCATCAAAAGACCCGTACTATAGCAGATTCCCTTCCCCCCGACAAGCGCCCGGTCACATTTCCCGTTTTCCAACAGGGGTTCTTGCCCCGGTCGGTCCGCCCCTCTAAAATGGCCCTCAACGGCTCGCCTGTGCGTGTCGACCGAGAGCGAATCCGGAAATAGAGAATGGTTGGGAGATGACTATGGGCGTTCTCTGGGAAGTTGTGCAAACCGGCTTGATGTACGGGCAGAAGCGAAAGTCCGATTCCGTCGAGGATCGGGTCCGGGCCCTGGAAGACCAGCTCCAACTGACGCAGGACACGTTGCGTGCCTTGGTCAAGAAGCTCGAGGAGTTGCACGGAATCGATATCGACCGGGACGGCCGGATCGGGTGAGGATTGCCCTGTCCCGCATGGACGATTCCCCAAGAAGGCCCCGGTGCTGCTGTCGTAGCGCAGGGATTGGGGAGAAGTCGCATGAGCGATGTTGGCGAACGAATGTTGGACGGGAGCAGGCAGCCTGATACTCGGAGCGTGGCGACGTGGCTGGGGGCGAGCGAACACAAGCACTGGACGCGGCTGCTGGAGTTCATCGGCGCGAACTATCCGGGCGTTTTCACTCCGGATTGGATCTTTGGCGGCAAGAAGTACGGATGGGGACTGCGGTTCAAGAAGTCCAAGTCATTCTGCACGCTGATCCCCGAGCGGAACCGGCTCGTCGTCCAGATCGTGTTCGGCGGCGAAGAGCGGGAGAAGGCCGAGAAGATCCTGCCTGAACTGACTCCGAGCGTCCGCCAGCGGTATGCAGAGGCGACCACCTACCACGACGGTAAATGGCTGGCGATCGTCGCGGATCGCAAAGAGGTTCTCGACGACATTGAGAAGCTGCTCGCGATCAAGCGCAAGCCCAAACGTGCGTGATTGCCGTCTGTGGACAGCGGGCTTGGGCAGTGTGTATGATGAGAAGTGATGATACGTCGCCGATGGCCGGAATGGTGGGGCTGGGAATTGGAGTTCAGCCCGCATCTGTTCAGACGCATGGCTGGTCGTCGCTTCTCGGAACTGACATGAACGAATCATATCTTGAGGTGACTTTCCGGCATGGCCGGCCTTTGGCAGCATACTACTATCTGCCTCGTCGGCCCAAGGACAAAAGCTATCGCACCAAGCGGATTGAGCCTGGGCTTGTGGGGGACTTTCGTCGCGAGGGAACGCCCCTCGGCATCGAGATCCTGGCACCCAGCGAACTCACCCTGGCTATGTTCAATCGGGTGCTTCGGGACCTCGGCCTTCCGACGTTGAAACGGGCCGATCTGGCACCTTTGAGGGCGGCGTAGAAGATATCCTCGCCAAACGGGTCAAGTTGCTTCATGAGTATTGCTGCCAGCTTTGCGGATACGCGATACGCCTCTCGAATGATTCGCTCCATGCAGAGGCTCACCATATCCGCCCGCTGGGTAAGCCTCATGATGGTCCAGACGTAATGGAGAATATCGTAGGTCGGTGCCCGAATCACCACGCGGAGTTGGATTACGGAGCCAGGCCGCTACGAACCGGAGAATTACGCGTGGTTCCCAATCACTCGGTAGGGGAGGAGTATATTCGCTACCATAACGAAGTCATCTGTCATGGCGAGCGCCGCGCTTGATAAGACTCTCGACCATTGTGATGCGGTGCCGCGTAGCCAGGGCTTTCCTGGGACGAGACGATCACCCATACCGGCCCGAGGTTCGCCGCCCGGTATGAAGAGTTCGCCTATCAGGTCGTCAACCAGTACCACACCCGTCCTCCGTGCTTGAGCTGGCCAATGTCTGCCTATCTCGTTCTTTCGGCCAGACCCACTCACGAGGCCAAGAGGGCTCGCCCCAGAGCTTCCACGGCGGTTTTGTGGTCCATCTCTTTCACGCCGAACATGATACTGATCTCGGAGGAGCCCTGGTTGATCATCTCGATGTTCACGCCGTTGTTGGCCAGGGCGGCGCAAGCCCGGGCCGCCATGCCGACCGCGTAGCGCATGCCTTCTCCCACCACCATGATCAACGCCAGGTCATGCGCAATTGTCACATCATCCGGTCGCAGCTCTTCCCGGATGCGGCTCAGGACGTGTTCCTCCTTCTTGCGGGTCAGGGTCGCACGGCGGAGAATGACCGACATGCTGTCAATCCCCGAAGGGACATGTTCGAAAGAAAGCTGTTCCTGCTCCAGGATCTGGAGAAGCCGGCGGCCGAATCCGACCTCCCGGTTCATCATGTACTTGCTCAGGTAGATCGTGCTGAATCCCCCGGCGCTGGCGATGCCGATCACCTCGCCGTGCCGGTATTTGCGCTGGGGCACGATCAGAGTGCCGGGGGCGTCCGGCCGGTTCGTGTTCTTGATGCAGATGGGGATCTTGGCTTGGACCACGGGCACAATGGCTTCATCGTGGAAGACGCCAAAGCCGGCGTAGGCCAACTCACGCATCTCGCGGTAGGTCAGCACGGGGATCGGCCGGGCATCCGGGATGACGCGCGGGTCAACCGCGAACACCGAGTCCACGTCCGTGAAGTTCTCATAGAGGTGCGCCCCCACGGCCGCCGCCAAGATGGAGCCGGTAATATCGGACCCGCCCCGCGGGAACGTGACGACCTGGCCCCGCTGGGTATATCCGAAGAACCCGGGGAAAACGACCGTCTCCGGCACGTTCCGCAGTGTCGCCAGACGGGTGTAGGACTCGGGCAGCACCTGGGCGTTGCCGAAGTCTTCACTGAGCAGCATGCCGGCCTCGCGCGGATCCACGTACCGCGCGGGTAGACCCTGCTGCGTGAAAACACGGGCCATGAGCTTGGCACAGTTGTCCTCCCCCGCGGCCTTCAGCGTATCGAGAAATTGCGCCTCGTTGTCGGAGCGGTTCTGGATGCGACGGCGGAGGTCCGTCTCGATCTCCGTGACCACTTCCTGGTCCATGTTCAATTCCTGCTGGATCCCGGCGTATCGTTCCACCACCGCGGCCAGTTCGCTCTCGAACGGCTTTCCCGCGAGCGCGGCCTTGGCCAGTGTGATCAACAAGTCCGTCACCTTAATGTCACCGGAAGAGCGTTTCCCCGGCGCGGAGACGACCACGATCCTCCGAGTAGGGTCCGCTTTGACAATTTGAACGACCTTCTGAATCTGCTTGGCATCCGCCAAGGACGTACCACCGAATTTTGCGACCTTCACACCGATTCCCTACCCATGCATATTTCTGGACGAGAGCCACCACCTCTTTACCTTCACCAATCTATAGTATAAACATGCGTCTCGCTCCCGACCAGCCCCTGTGCTGAGACGTGGCCCGTTTCGGTGCCGGGGGTTCCCGGCCTCGGCGCCGGGGTTTGACCGGGACCGGGCCGCTTTGTAGAATCAGACCGGCCGGAGCAGCCTTGGTAGGGCTGCCCAGATTATCTTGGCACGCTCGGACAACCACAATAGAAGGAGAGAGCCACATGCTACAAGAATCCACACGCAGATGGCCAAGCCCCAAAACGTCGCGCGCAGCCAGAACAGTTCTGTTGGTGCTATCGTCGCTGCCGTTCATGGCGACGAGGGCAACCGCCGAACCTGCGGACGTGTTCAAACATGGCTTGCTCAAGGTCTCGGAGAATAAGCGGTTCCTTGTTCATCAGGATGGGACGCCGTTCTTTTATCTGGGGGACACGGCATGGGAGTTGTTCCATCGGCTCAACCGCGAGGAAGCGGACAGATACTTGGCGAACCGGGCGGCCAAGGGTTTCACGGTGATCCAGGCCGTGGCCATCGCGGAGGTGGACGGGCACAACGGTCCGAATGCTTACGGCCATCTGCCGCTGATCGATCTCGATCCTGCCCGGCCGGCGGTGCAGGATGGGCCCAACAACGACTACTGGGACCATGTGGATTACATCGTGAACAAGGCCAATTCGCTGGGGCTTTACCTCGGCTTCCTGCCGACTTGGGGTCGGTACTGGCATGACAACGTGAAAGACGGCAAGCCGCTGTTTACCGTGCAGAACGCCGAGACGTATGGCGAGTGGCTCGGGCGGCGCTACCGGGACAAGGGACTGATCTGGATTCTGGGCGGGGACCGCAACATCGAGAATGAGGAACACAAGGAGGTCATCCGCGCCATGGCCCGCGGGCTGCGCAAAGGCGATGGCGGCACGCATCTGCTGACGTTCCACCCGCGCGGCGGTAGCGGTTCGGCTCAGGATTTCCACGAGGACGCCTGGCTCGACTTCAACATGCGTCAAAACGGGCACAACGCGAAGTTCACCGAAGGCTACCAGAATACGTGGGTGGATTACGACCGCACGCCGGTCAAACCGGTGCTTGACGGCGAGCCGCTCTACGAGGATCACCCGGTCTCCTTCGATGCCAAGAGACTTGGGCACTCGATCTCGTCCGATGTTCGCCGGCCGCTGTATTGGGACTTGTTCAGCGGGGCCTGCGGCCATACCTACGGCCATCACTCCGTCTGGCAGATGTGGCAGCCGGGCCGCAACCCGATCAACAACCCGCTGATGCCGTGGTTCGAGGCCATCGACCAGCCCGGCGCGGGGCAAATGCAGTACGGCCGCTGGCTGATCGAGTCACGGCCGATCCTGGCGCGTGTGCCGGATGACTCCATCATCGTCACCGACCGCGTGCCGACCAGTGTACCGGGGGCGGGGCGGTATCGCTTCGTAGGCACTTGCGATGCGGACGGCTCCTATGCGATGGTTTATGCCCCGGTCGGACGGGCCTTCAAGGTCCGGATGGACGCGATCAAAGGCCCGACGGTCAAAGCCTGGTGGTACAACCCGCGTAACGGTCAGGCCACCGTCATCGGGGAGTTTGCCAATACCGGCGAGCGGGAGTTTCTGCCCCCCGATAGAGGCGAGATGCTCGATTGGGTCCTCGTTCTCGACGATGCTTCCAAGAATTTCCCGCCGCCAGGCACTCGCTGAACGTGAATTCGGAGGAAAGCACATGCGACGATTCACCGGATTACTGTTCCTTTCCATAGCCTCGCTACTGTCGGCAAGGGCCCAAGCCGCAACCGTTTTGGGCATCGAAGGAACTCGCTTCACGTTGGATGGCAAGCCGACCTTTCTGCTGGGTTTCAGCTACTATGCCGGGTTGGGCGCATCCGAGGAATTCATCCGTGCGGACCTGACGGATTTCCAGAAGTCCGGCTTCAACTGGCTGCGGGTCTGGGCTACGTGTGGTCTGGCCGAGCAGGATGTCTCGGCGGTCGACGCCCAGGGGCGTCCGCGCGAGCCGTTCCTGAGCAGGCTCCAGTGGCTGGTGGCCGAGTGTGACCGTCGCGGCCTGGTCGTGGATGTGACGCTCACGCGTGGCAAAGGGGGAGGAGGCCAATTGCCGGACTTGCCGTCCCACCAGCGCGCCGTGGAAACCCTGGTGGAGGCCCTGAAATCGCAGCGCAACTGGTATCTGGACCTTGCCAACGAGCGCGACGTCCGTGATGCGCGTTACGTGCCGATCGCGGAACTCAAGACCCTGCGGGAGCAGGTGCGCCGGCTGGATCCGCCGCGGCTGGTCACCGCCTCCTTCGGTGGACATGATCTCAGTCAGGAAGACGTGCGGGCCTCCCTTATGACCGTCGGCCTCGATTTCCTCTGTCCCCATCGCCCGCGCCATGCCCAAACGCCCGGCCAGACGGAGGCGCAGACCCGCGTGCTGCTGGCGATGATGCAGGAGATGGGCCGAATGGCGCCGGTACACTACCAGGAGCCGTTCCGGCGGGGCTATACGCCCTGGGAGCCGACCGCCGCCGATTTCCTGGCCGATCTGCGCGGCGCTATGGCGGGCGGAGCCGCCGGGTGGTGTTTCCATAATGGGACCCAGCGGGACACGCCGGATCAGGAGCCGCGCCGGTCGTTCGATCTTCACCGGCGCCGCTTGATGGACCAACTGGACAGCGAGGAACGGAAGGTTGTGGCTGAGGCCGGCAGCCAATGGACTCGTGTCGGACCTTTGGGCCAGACGCCGCAACGGCTCACCGACTCTCTGCCGCTGTCGCATCAATCGGAGGCTGGCGTCTGGGTGAAGTATGAGCCGATGAGCGACGAATTCGAGGGCGGCTCGCTCGACACCGACAAGTGGGTGCGCAACATGGAATGGTGGAAGGGCAGACAGCCCGCTCTCTTCAAGGCCGAGAATGTCACGGTCGAAAACGGTCAATTGCGGCTGACGATGCGCAAGGAGACCGTGCCGGAGGACATGGTCAAACGGGGCTATCACGACTATACCTCGGCGGCAGTGCACGGCCGGGACCGCACCTGTTACGGCTACTTCGAGGTCAAGGCCCGGCCGATGAATTCGGGCGGCTCCAGCTCGTTCTGGTTTCAACAGGACACCACGCCGGGCTGGCTGACGGAGATCGACGTGTTCGAGATCAGCGGCAAGGCCCGCGGCCACGAAAACAAGTACCACATGAATGTGCACGTCTTCCACACGCCGACCGAAAAGCGGCACTGGTCGATCGGTGGGGACTGGGACGCCCCTTGGCGTCTGGCGGGTGACTTTCACGTCTGCGGCCTGGAATGGGATGAGGAAAACATCAAATACTACGTGGACGGCGTGCTGGTGCGCCGCGTCCGCAATACTCATTGGCACCAGCCGCTGTATCTGATTTTCGACAGCGAGACCATGCCCCAGTGGTTCGGCATGCCGGACGACAAGGACCTTCCCTCCACGTTCCAAGTCGAATATGTCCGCGCCTGGAAGAAGCAAAGCCCTCATGATTGAGTCTTGATGGTAGAAGGAGGATCGCAATGGGCCGACAAGGAGATACCATGCATTCACTTCTTACCCGCCGCCAGTTCCTTGTGCATCAGGGGATGGCAATCGGCGGCATGGCTCTAACCCCGTTGCTGCTCGCGACCGGCGGCAATTCCGGCTCCCGTGGCATCGCTTTCCCTCTCAGAACCAGCGAGAACCGTCGGTACCTGGTGGACTCCCAGGGCAAGCCCTTCTTTCTGCTGGGCGACACGCCGTGGTTTCTCCAGAAGCTTCCTGTGGAGGACGTCCGCCGGGTCCTGGAGGACCGCAAGGCAAAGGGCTTCAACACCTTGTTCCTGGAAATCCTGGACGATAGCCGGCTGCCCTCGCGCGACGCCTGCGGCAATGTCTCGTTCGAGCCGGAGCTGGACATCACCAAACCAGTCGAGGCCTATTGGAAGTACGCGGATACGGTGATGGACGAGGTCACCAAGCAGGGCTTCTTCGTCATCATGTCGGACCTCTGGTACGGCTATGGCAAAGGGCTCTGGATGCATCACGTCACGCCGGAAAGCGCCCGGATCTACGGCCACTTTCTGGGCCGGCGCTACGCCCGCTTCCAGAACCTGATGTGGATGCACGTTGGCGACCGCAACCCGGACCAGCGGCTGTTCGACGCCGCGAACGAGCTGGCCCGCGCCATCCGGCAGGAGGCCCCGCACCATCTGCACACCGCTCACATGCAGCACGAGTTCTCCAGTGCCGATTTCTTCAACCGCGAGCCGTGGCTGGATGTGAACATGGCTTATACTTACGGGGCCTCCTACCTCCAGGTGACGAAGGAATACCAGCGGCAGGACCCCATCCGTCCGGTCATCCTCGGCGAGACCGGCTATGAAAACGAGCCCAACGCGATTGAGCTGCTGCCCGATGCGAAAAGAGGGGACCTCTGGACGCCGTATCGCATCCGCCGCAACGCTTGGTGGGCCATCCTCTCCGGCGCGTGCGGCTACTGCGCCGGCACGCGGCTGTGGCGCTTCGAGCCGAACTGGCGCGAGGTCCTGAACGTCAAATCGAGCCAACAGGCCCCGCTCATCCGGCGGCTCCTGGAGCCACGCCCCTGGTGGCGACTGGTCCCGGACACGGAACATGAGTTGGTGACCGAGGGCTATGGTCAGTGGAAGCAGGCCGACCACGTGGCCGCCGCTCTTTCGGACGACGGCTCGCTGGCGCTGGCGTACCTGCCGAATGGTGGGACGATTCAGGTGGCCATGGACCGCCTGCACGGGTCTGTCGATGCCTCATGGTTCGACCCTACCAGCGGGCAGTACAGGTCTGCTGAAGGTTCACCTTTCGAGAACAAGGGCAAACACGGTTTCGTGTCGCCGGGCAAGAACAGCGCAGGCAACAACGATTGGGTACTGCTTCTGCAATCATCCACGCGCCGTTGAAAGGGAGGCTGCCATGTGCAAATGGTTGGTGGGATTACTCAGTGCGATGCTGTTTGTGCTCGCCGGTCCCGTGACGGCTCACGCGGCGCCGGCGGGTGTGGGTTTTGTTCCGTCTTCGGGAAGTCCGGGACGGTATGACTTAGTGGAGATCACCATCCAGGTCGATCAGCCCGATGCGGCGAATCCTTTCACGGACGTGGCGGTCGAGGGATGGTTTGGGCGGCGGGGGGCCGAACCGGTGCGCGTGGAAGGCTTCTGCGACAGTGCCGACGGGAGTGTCTTTCGCCTTCGTTTCCTGCCCACGAGCGCCGGAGAGTATGAGTGCACTGTGGTCTATCGGCAGGGCGACTACGAGGCCTCACGCACGGTGAGGTTCATGGTCGTGGACCACCGTCGCAAGGGCTTGCTGCGCGTCGACAAGGAGCATCCATTCCACTTCATCTACGAAGGAACGGGCGAGCATTACTTCTGGAACTCGACCACCACGTACTGGCTGCTCGGCTGGCGCGATGACGCGATCATCCGGGAATCCCTGGATCGTCTGGCGAAGCTGGGCGTGAATCGCATTCGCGTGGCCCTGAGCGGGCGGACGCACGATGCGATGCGGTGGAAGGAACCGGATGTCAAGCCGAGCGAGCAGTTCCAGTTCCGCCTGGAGCCCTGGCCCACGGCTCGCCCGGAGAATATCGAAGACCCCGGCTACGACGTCCAGCGATTCAACCTGGACCACTTTCGCAAGTGTGAGCGGATGCTGGAGCACGCCCGCCGTCAGGGTATCCAAGTCTCGATCATCTTCCACCTGGACGGCCGAGATAAGGGCGTGGACCCGTTCGGCAAGCAGGGGATGGGGGGCCCGGATGAGCAACGGTACTATCGGTACGTGGTGGCCCGGCTGGCCGCGTTCGACAACGTCATGTGGGACGTGACCAATGAATGGCACCTGTTCCGCAATGAAGCCTGGGTCGAGCAGATGGGCCGCTTGATTAAAGACTGCGATCCGTACGACCACCTGACCAGCGTGCACGGCAAAGGTGTATTTCCTTTCCGGACCTCGCCTTGGGCCGACTTCGCCATGTACCAGAGTTGGGACGAGCACGGCGGTTACACGTTCATGCTCCAGAACCGGCACGAGCAGATAAAAGCCGGACGGCCGATGCCCCAGGTGAACGAAGAGTACGGCTACGAGGATCACTACCCGTATCCGTGGGGGGAAGGCCGCAAGTGGCCTGCCCGTACAACGGATACCCGGCGTCGCCTGGCTTGGCAGATGACGATGGCCGGCGGCTACCAGACCACAGGGGAGCGGGCGAATGCCCCTGGCTATGGTGGCTGGATCACCGGCCGGGGCGACGACACGATGATCATGTTCGAAGGCTATCGCCACTTGGCGGATTTCTTCACGGCACTGCCTTGGTGGCGTCTGGACCCGGACGATGATTTCTTCGAAGCACAAAACAGCGGCCAGAGTACCGCACTGGTTGTTGGTCTGCGGTCTGACAGGAACGACATGGCTGTACTGTATTTCCCTGTCGGCGGCTCGGCGAGAGTCAAACCGGGCTTGCTCTCGGAGAGCCTCAAGGCCCAATGGTTCAATCCCCGGACGGGGCAGAAGGTGCCTCCTTCACCCCGCCCGCCAAGCGAGTTCGTCGCGCCCGACGAGCAGGACTGGGTCCTGCTCCTGTATTAAAAGGGCAATCCAGAGGCTATGGGAATCCTAACCGTGAAACACCACGCCGAGGAATCCGTCACCCCTGGATCGCCACGATGCGGGGCAGAAGAAAAAGGTCCAATGGTGGTGCTGCGCGACCCGATGGTACGGAGCGTTGGGTCGCGCAGCACCTTGTGAGAGATAAGTAGAGGAGAGAAGTTTGATCCGCCGTCTTGTTCGGAAGTCGGTTCTTCTGATGGTACCAGATTGGAGGTTGGCTTGATGGGGGGCAAACAAAGTCCCCCGATGGGGAATGCAGGCGGTACAGCCACCATGCTACCAGAGGCCTGCTTGTTGCGGGCCGTCCCGACCTGTTCAGATGACGCCAAATGCGCCGACAGCGGCTTGACCGCCTTCAAGATGCATCCATCCGTCGCCATGCCCCTTCCTCCAGTCAGAGGCGCTCCTCCATAAGCACATGGTCCTGTGACATTCCACAATCGCGACGAGGTGTGGTCTCCTCCATCCATGTGGACCATGTGAGCGATGACACGAAGTCTACGCAGGGTCAGGCGGGGCGTCAAGTGTAAAATCGTGAAAGAGCACAGAAAACCCAACGATTTTAGGACTTTTGCCCCGAGAGACAGCCGCCTTAGTGCCGTTTGCAGCCAATACGTGGACTATGAACCCACCCCATCAAATCACAGGTTGCCTGTTACTTTTACCGGACCATGACTTGCCCGCTGTCGGCGACCAGGGTCTGTCCCGTGATGGTGCGGGCCTTGTCCGAGCACAGAAAGACCACGCCGTCTGCGACATCCTGTCCCTTGATCTCCCGCCGCAGGGCCGTCTTGTTCACGTAGAAGGGAATGACTTCCTCGGGCCTGATGCCGTTCTTCTTTGCGCAGACCTTGAGGTACTCCGGATTCCAGATTTTGGAGCCTTCGAAGACATTGCCCGGGGCGATGCAGTTGACGCGAATGCCGTGCTCGCCCAACTCCAGGGCCCAGCCACGGGCCATGTGCAGCTCGCCGGCCTTGGTCGCGTTGTAGGCCGTGTTGTTCTTGCTCGCGTCGAGGCCCGATTTGGAGCTGAGATTGATGATACTGCCGCCCATGCCCTGCGCGATCATGATTCTGGCGGCCTCGCGGGCCATCAGGAAGTAGCCTGTCAGGTTCACTTCCAGGGCCAGCCGCCATTTGTCCGCAGGCATGTCCACCAGCGCGTAGGGCGGCGCGATCCCGGCGGCATTGACAAGGATATCTAAGCCACCCCAGTGTGACAGCAATCCCTCGAAGGTCTCACGGACACTGTCTTCGCTCGTGACATCAGACCGTATGACTTTGGCCTGCTTTGCGGATCGCTCGCACGCGATGATCCCGGCGGTCTCCTGGGCCGACTGCTCGTCGATATCCGTCAGGGCAACCAAAGCCCCGGCACGCGCCAGGCCCACGGCGATACTCCGGCCCAAGCCGCTGCCGGCCCCGGTCACGACGGCGATGCGGTTGTGCAATTGGCCCTGGCCTGTGCCGCTGACGAGCTTCATGCGAAAGGCTTCCGATTCCCATTCGTTGATGAACTTCTGCTCGGCCCTGGTCAGCGTGCGAATCCCACCCATCCGGCGTGCGTTGGCGCGAATGAAAAGGGAATACGCGACGACGTCCTTGACCGTCTGGGCGATTTTGTCGGTACCGGCGGTGAACAGCCCGACCTCCTTCACGAGAAACGCCACGGAAGGCTTGCGGCCTTCGGCGATCTGTGCGGCCAGACGTTTGGCGATCGCTTGGGCGTCGCACCGGTCCACCCACATCGCCGGCCCATTGGAGTACACGAGCTCATCGGGCGTCAAAGCCCCGCAGGACAGCAGTCTCCTCGCGTCTGCACACCGTTCAAAGCCGGCGACCACCCTGTCGTCCGTGTAGGTTACCGGAGAGTACGTCCCGGTCGCCTCGAAAAATGCCCGGCGCACGCAAAGCTTGGCCGTGCGGACCTGGTCCTCGTCGGGCAGGCGGGTCCGGGCGGCGGCCGGTGGACGAAGCGGTCCGCCGCAGCGCTCGATCACCTTGCGGACCAGCCGCAGCGTCGCGCCGGCGGTGGGAGCGGTCACGAAAAGACCGTGCTTGTCCAGGAAGAGAATCCGCGGCATCCTCCGGAATTGACGGCGATAACCCGCCACCAGCCTGGCGATCGTCCGGGCCAGGGTGAAACCGGGATCGACATAGGGCACCCACAGGGGCTGGGCCTTCTCGTCCCGGAAGAGCTTTTCGAGCCTTGCCCTTCCTTCCTTGGCGTTCAGATAGGCGCTGACCACGCTCGGGTGCAGATGAATGACGCATTTGTCGAGAAGGCCGTGCAGATGGGCTTCGACCGAGGGCCGCGCCCCGCTGGTGACGTTATCGTCACACGCGAGCAGCAGGCGGTTGACCACCTCGACTTCCCGAGTCTGCGTCTGGAGCTTTGTGATCGACGGGTCCTGGATGATGGTCAGGACGGAATCGAGGCACATTCTCCGCCAGCCCTGGGTCGCGTTCATGTCCTTGAGCGCCGTACCGCTGGCCTTGATGAACATGTACTGGCCGTCGGCGGTCTTGACTGAGGTGTTGCCCCCGCCGCCCTGGACGAGGGCGGGGTCCTTGCCCACGAGGTTCGAGATCCGGATCAAATCCGCGAGCGCCTTGTCCGCGGCGATATCTTGTCGGCCGCGCTCGTTTGGTTTCGTGACCTTTACCTTCATCGAAGTATCCTTGTTTCCATTTAGCGGGGAGTGGCGTCGGGCAGTCCCCCATCGACCGGAATCGTGGCGCCCGTCGTCGGCGTCTGCCGGGTCGCAAAGAACAGCACGGCGTTGGCCACGTGCCGCCCCGTCACCCGGGCCTTCAAGAGGTTCCGGTTGCGATAATACTCCTGCAGGCCCTGCTCATCAAGTCCCCGGGCGCGCATCCGGTCGGGGCCCACCTCCTCCCACAGGCCGGATTTGAAGCTGCCCTCCGAGAACACGCCGTCCGGCGCCACCATGTTGACGCGGACCCCGTGCGGCGCCAGCTCCAGACTGGCGATCCGGCCGAGTTGGTGACAGGCGGCCTTCGTCGCGCTATAGGCGCCGAAGCCCGCGCCAGGACTTGGAACGTTCTTTGTGGAGACAATGACAATGTCGCCCCCGGTTCCCTGCCGGATGAAATGATGGGCGGTTGCCGAGAGCGTCAGCAAAGTCCCTTCGACGTTGACCTTCTCCAAGCGTTGAAAGGCCTCCAGGGCGGTTTCTTTGAGTTGCGCGACCATGGCAATGCCGGCGTTGATCACCACGATGTCGATCCCGCCCCAAGTCCGAATGACCGCCTCGAAACCCGCCGCGACGGATTGCTCGTCGGTTACGTCCAAGGCCACGGGGATTATTCGATCGGGGGCCGTCAGCCTCAAGTCGGCGGCCAAACGATCGAGTTTCGCGCCGGCCAGGTCCGTCGCGGCCACGCGGCAGCGCTTCTCCAGCAACCCCCGGCAGATGCCATACCCGATCGCGCCGGCGGCGCCGGTGACCAGGGCGACTTTGTTGTGCAGCGGCAGTTTTGCGTCTTCTTGCTCGTCGTCGATGTAGAGTATTCCCAGGTCCCGCAGGCACACAATCTCCGGCTTGCCGCCGTGTTGCGCGACAAACTGCGCGATCTTCTCTTCCATCTGTTTGCGCAGCTCATCCGGCCCGGTATCCCGCTCCGGGACGGTGATGAACAGCGGCGGCTTTCGGCCTTTTGTCAAAGGCTCGGGATAGTGCGCGCTCTCAGCATTGGCCTCATCGCCTGCAAAATCAAGGGCCTCTTTGCTGGTGATCGTTTTGAGAATCACCGGCTGCCAAGGCATATCTGGATCGCCCGTCGGATTCGCCAGAAGCCCGCGTATGATCGGGATGATCTGGGCGGGTTGCCCCCAAGGTGACCGGTCTGATCCGCTCTTTTCCATTCGGTTTGCCTCAAGCCCCCTTGCCACGGCGGGATTCTCTCGCTGTCGCACGGACGGCATCAAGCATAAAGGCCGCATTCTCGCGGGGATTCTTTCCGTCGAAGACGGCGCTGCCCGTGACAATGAGATCCGCGCCCATCCGGGCCACCTCTGTGATATTGTTCCGTGTGATGCCGCCGTCCACGCCGATCAGGACGTCTTTCTGGGCGTCTTGCACTATCCGTCTCAACTGGCTCAGTCGCCGTTCGGTCGTGGCGATGAACTTCTGGCCGCCCCAGCCGGGATTGACCGCCAGCAGAACGACCATCTCGATCTCGTCCAGCAGGGGGGCCACGGTCTCCAGGGGGACATCAGGGTCCAGGGCGATTCCCCGCAGAATCCCTCGATCCGGGTGGTTGACGCTGGTCATTTCTCCCAGGTGCTGAAGAACACGATGGATATGGCGGCACGAGCCTATATGGACGGTGATCAGGTCCGCCCCGGCCGCGACGAAGTCGTCCAACTTTGGCAGAGGATCGTCGATCAGCAGGTGCACGTCCTTCAGCAATGGCGTTCTAATCGCCTTGATGAACCCGGGACCCACCGTGATCATGGGGCAGTAACAGCCGTCCATGACATCGAAGTGCACCAGGCGGACCCCCGCCTCCTGGATCAGCGCCAGCTCAGAGCCCAGCGACAGCAAATCCGCCGTGAGAATCCCCACGCTGAGAAGCGGAGCGGCCTGCCGCAATTCAGCCACGAACGACTGTCTCTGCATGCTAAGAGCCGATTCTTCTCTCATTCTTCTTCAGGATCAGGTACAGTTCGTGGGCCTCCACCGGCTTCGCGCCCTCGTGGACGACCTTGCGGACTGCTTGCATCATCGCCTGGGGCGCGTCGCTCTGAAAAATATTGCGTCCCATGTCCACACCGCCGGCGCCCTCCCGGACAGCGTTGTAAGCCATGGTCAGGGCGTCCAATTCCGGCAGCTTCTTGCCCCCGGCCATGACAATCGGCACGGGACAGGAGGCGACGACCGTCTCGAAGCCCTCCGGCACATAGTACGTCTTGACGAACTGGGCCCCCAGCTCCGCGCAGATCCGGCAAGCCAGCCGGAAGTACCTGGCGTCCCGGACCATGTCTTTGCCCACGGCGGTCACCGCCATGGTGGGGATGCCGTACCGCAGGCCCAGGTCCACGAGCCGGGTCATGTTGTGCACCGAGCGGGTTTCAAACTCTCCGCCGATGAACACCTGCAGGGTGAGGGCCGCCACGTTCATCCGGATGGCGTCCTCGATATCGACGGCCAATTCCTCGTTCGACAGTTCCTTGAGGATGCTCGGACCGCCGCTGCAGCGCATGACGATCGGCTTGTTCAGGGTCGGCGGCACCGTGGTGCGCAGGATGCCCCGGGTGAGCATTACGGCGTCGGCGTGGTACATCAGCGGCACGACCGTCAGGTCGATCCGTTCCAGCCCGGTGGTCGGGCCCTGGAAATACCCGTGATCGATGGCCAGCATGACGGTCTTGCCGCTGTCGGGATTGAAGATGCGCGCCAGGCGGTTCTTCATGCCCCAGTCCAAGGCACTGGCCCCTTTGAGAAAGAACCCCGGTGTCGCCATCGGGATCTTCTCATAGAACTGCTTTTGCTCTTTCGTAGTATCTGCCTCAGGCATGGCATTCTCCTTTATCCTGCCTCCGGGAAGTTCCGGAGTCCGTCAAAGCCGCCATTATTAGCACAGTCCGCCTCTGGTGTCCATGCCGAAGGGAAGGATGGAATACCGGAAGGGTGGAATGCTGGAATACTGGAATACTGGAATGGTGGGGTATCCCGGCCCGTCGGAAATTGGGTTCGTTTTGCACATTTCACCCTCCGCGGCCCCGAGGCGGCAGGCCAAATTGGGTTCGTTTTGCACAATCGGGCGGCCCGCCACAGATCTGTGCCCAATCCGCAATCCGAAATCCGCAATCGAGAAATTGGCTTCGTTTCGCACATTTCATGTCGCCGTGACAGTACGGCCCGGCACGGTGCAAATTGGCTTCGTTTCGCGCGTTTCGCCGCGCGCGGCCGCGAGGTGCCAGGCCAGATTGGCTTCGTTTTGCACATTTCACCCTCCAGGGCCCCGGCCTTGCCGCGGGCCGGGCCAAATTGGGTTCGTTTTGCACAATCAGTCTCCCGGGGAGCCTCCCGATCCTGCCGGCCCGCGCCCATTTCCGTGCGCTTCGCAGCAATTGGCTTTGTTTTGCACGCTGGCACCTCCCCGAAATTGGCTTCGTTTTGCACAATCGCCCCCGGATTCCAGGCGGGCTTCGCCGAATTGGCTTTGTTTGACGCGCCGACAAAAGTCGGGACCAACCGACGCGATCCTTGATCTTGGCGCAGGAACGCGGGTCGAAATCGGATTTGGGGACTTTTGTCGTGGGCGTCTTGTTTCGCACGAATCTTCACCACCGAGGCACAGAGGGCACGGAGTTGGGGCCAGCCCATCTCCTGCCATGAACTGGGGATTGTCTCTGTGACCTCGGTGTCTCTGTGGTGAGATCATTACGCCTCGCCGGTGGACAAAGATCGGCGCTTCACTGGTTATGTCAAATCCGCAGAGTCCCTAACCCCACGAATCGTTGCGGCCACCTCCGCCGGCGGCCACTCGTTTATAAGAAGACGTTTCTCGGTGCCAGTATGTTGTACAAAAATCTAACCTCAAGCAGAAATTTTTCACCGCCGGAGCAGCGAAATCACTTTAGCCCAAAAAAACGCAACAAACGCAAAAAAGGAGAAAGCAGAGACTGTCCGCCTCCCCGTCTTTTTTTTCGTCTTCTTTCGCTTTTTGCGGCCCTATTCTCCTGGTTGTGTGGAATTCCCGCGAAGAAATCCCGCGACCGTCCCTTCGACAGGCTCAGGACAGGCTTGACAACGGTTAGAGCCGGAAGAAGATCCTGTGACGGTAGAGGAACCAGAGCAAGAGCCACTTCAAGGCCAGTGCCCCAAGGGGAAGCACGAGGGGCTGGAGTACCCCGGAGTGTTCACGGATCCCTTGCACAAAGAGTCTCCCGATCTCGTCGAAATGCACGATCGATTGCAGGAAGTAGATGGTGATGGCGTTCATGCCGATCACCACGAAGAAGAACGCCCACTTCCGGTACCCTTGGACATCGATCACCCAGTAGAACAGGGCCAGCAGCAGGAGACTCCAGCCGCAGGCGTAGGTGACATAGGAGCTGGACCAGACCACCCGCTTGATCATGGGGAAGGAAGAACTCCAGAGCGTCCCGGCGCTCACCGCAGCCAAGCCGAGCAAAGCCAGTCCTGCCGCCTTGTGGCGGCCGGAGCGCGAGGATCGCAACCACTCACCGGCCAGGGAGCCCCAGAGGATGATGCACACCCCGGAGGGCGTAGACGCCGGGCCTTCGTTCCAGAGGTGTCCAGAGATGATCTGTCCGTCGATCCAGGAGGCCAGGCTTCCCTCCTCTGTGAAGACCCCTGCCCCATACCCTGGGACCGGAACGAGGATGGAGGCCAGCCAGTAGAGAAGGAGAAAGCCTGCCACTACGCCGGCCCGCGTACGCCATTGCAGGTGAAGGACAAAGGGGACGGCGAAGAAGTAGCACAGCCCGATGTGCGCCAACACTCCGCCCAGGAAAGGCCAGTGCTTGAAACTCAGCAAGCCCCCGGGGATCGAGCCCAGCAGAACCAGCGCGAGCGACCGCAGCAGGCTGTGGAGATACAGGGAGCCCAGGCGCTGGCCTCGTGCGTGGCGGCGCGCCAGAGAGAAGGGCAAGACGACGCCGATGATGAAAAGAAACAAGGGGTAGATCAGGTCCTCGAAATGGACTCCCTCCCACTGGACGTGCTCCAACTGGCTCTCCAGTGCCAGGGTGAAGCGGTTCGGATGCACCTTGGCCAAGGCGGCCAACACTTCGCCGCCTCCGATGATCCAGAACATGTCGAAGCCGCGCAGCGCATCGAGCGACATCAGCCGCTCTTTGGTCGCCGCCGGGCGTTCCACAGGAACATCCATTGCCTGAATCTCCACCGGCTTTACACCGGGACGCCCCCCTAACGGGTCTGCGCCAACCAACGATGTTCTCCAGTCACCCGCCGGACTGGCACCAAGATAGCAGTCGGCGGCCCTGTCTGCAACCCCGAACCAGCGACACAGGGATTCTCAGGCAAGCCAGGATGTCTGTAGATCCTGGTTGTTTTGAGGATTGAATCTGCGAAGCCCGGCGCGTCTGCACAAAAAAGGCCGGGACCGTCGCGAAGCTCAAGAACGCTCGCGGTTAATTGTTAATTTGAGGGCTGGCCCTCGAAGTCTCCGCAGGACAGGCTTGACAACGGCTGGCTCATAGATGCCCCCGGAGTTCCCCCCGTGTGGCCTGACCAATTGGCTCATGACCATTTGGTCGCTAAACCACCGAGCGCAGATAGATCAGCCCACATGCTAGGTGACACATAAGATATGTTATGAGCCCGCGTGTGGCGCCATCAGTGATCGTGATCTGGCGGTCTGCGCCCCCACACTCAATCCGAGACCGGGTAAAGTATGGCGTCTCCAGATTTCCCACGCCGGAAGATCAGGGACAGAATGTTGTGGGAAAGATCAAGATTGTGTAGGATGTAAACGCCCGCAGTCGGTGCGCGTTCAACTGAGATTGAAACATCCTCCCCATCTGGGAGAATCTCACCGTCGCGCCTGGTAGAAGAAGAGAAGCAGGTACCGTCAGACGCCAAAGGATGATCGCGAAATGCACCCGACGTATGTCGGCGGCATCACACTGAGGGATCGACCTGCGGAGGATAATATGAGCGAGGATGCAAAGAAAGCAGAACTGGTGGGATTCCTTCACGAGCGCGTATTCGATCCAATTCTACGATCAGATCGGGCATCGGATCGCCTCAAGCAAGGCGTGCGATTAACCATTATGCGCATGAATGAGCGTGATGCCGGCGGGATGGTAAGATACTACTGGTCTGCTATTGTCGGTACTGAGCGTAGCATTCGGTTCGCAGAAGATATGCGCCGTGAGGGCTTCACCCGGTTTGAGGATCCTGACACACTGGATGAGTTCCGACGTCGATTCAACGATGAATGGCTCCGATCCTGAATTTGTCATCGCGCAATCAAGGCATGCCTGGGGACGCATACTTAGCTCTAGACCGAGATAAGTAAGGCGTTCGTGGAATTCGTCTGTTAGGTTCGTCATCAGCCATGGAACGAGTATTGAAATCTTGGTCGGGTCTCGCAAGCCACTTCATAGGAGAATGCTTTGACCTTGCCAAGCCATTCATCGACGACGGCTACACAGGAGTTGACGGATTGGTTCGCTTTGTCGGCGCACAACTCTTCATTGACTGCCATCTCTCAAGCGAAAGCGTTTTGATACTGATTCGGGAGCAAAAAGAATGGGACGCGGACCTTATCGCGCGGTCAGTAATGGAGGGCTCGCTCAAGCTCACATACATGCTGCTAGGGAGTACTGAGGAGGTCAAAAGTAAGGTGCACGAGTACTGGAATCTGCTGCCGGAGTTCTCGGCTATCAAGCACAGCGAACGGGCAAAGCGTTTCCTTAAGGAAGTACCAGACTCGGATAGCCCAAAATGGAAGGCGTTTCGCGACCTCCTCATTGACGACACTGAAATCTCGCGGATTCGTGCCTGGCATTCGCGACAGGAACGGCAGGCGATTGAGGAACGTTGGTCATTCAGCGGCATCTGTAAGGCTTTTGCGCAATCCGAAGATAGTGGCTTGAAGCAGTTTGCGCATCTTGCGCACGGATACGGAATGAGCAGCCATCTGCTGCATAAGGATGCCGACGGGGTCGGGATGGTGTGGGAACGGCGTGGGCGTGACGCAGAGCGACAGACAGCAGTCAGACTGGGCCACTCTGCCAGAGTAGTGTCCGATGTCTGTTCATTTGCGCAGTTGCGGCTCTTCTCCTTGTTACGTGCTTGCCAGCAACCCACACTCTCCATTCGCGACATTGAGGAGCGATATGCCGTCCCACTATTTGCCGAAGTGACCAAGGCCATCAACCAATTCAACGAAGTTGAGTACCGCGGGAAGTAGGGAATAGGGAAACCGGGGGGCATACCTACACGTTTCTCAATTTTCATTTTGGAGAGGCCGTGTGCGGATAGGCATGGACACTTCTGGGCAGAACCGGGTAGGACAGTCGCCTACGGCGGTTCCGTGCCCCCAAAACTCCGATAGCTCATGTGGGCGGGAGGAAGAGTTGGAATACTGGAGTCGTGGAACGATGGAAGGGTGGGGAAGACGACAGTTCCTCCGCGGGACGCTGGGCCTTCTGGCGGCGGGAAAACCAGTTATCGGTAGCCAGTAGTCGATAGTCGGTGAGGCAGGGGTCAGGGGTCGGGGTTCAGGGGTCAGCTACGGTCTGCGGCCTACAGCCTCCGGCCTGCCATCCTCTATTCTCCGTCCTCCGACGCCGAACCGGTCTCGTATCTGAAGATCGAGGGCAACCACGGGGGGTTGCCCCTACAGTGTCCGCCCTGCTGCTGGAAATCTGCGTAAATCGGCGAAATCTGTGGACGAAGACGGTTTGCCGAGGAAGAGGAGGGTCACACCTACACATTTCACATTTCTGTTTCTGGAGGAGCCGCGTGCGGATAGGCATGGACACTTCTGGGCAGAACCGGGTAGGATAGTCGCCTACTGTG